>SXGT01116631.1_pt1 | contig 220683 bp, 201 predicted proteins | sample 3176221 | NCBI WGS metagenome assembly SXGT01 (sample SAMN11356862, study PRJNA531348) | freshwater metagenome | isolation source: freshwater sample F1-120 | place: China: Fuxian Lake, Yuxi | collected 2017-12-25 | reverse complement strand
CACAGGCTGTGTTGTAGCGGTATCCCACGACCGCTATTTCCTAGACAATGTCGCAGGCTGGATTCTCGAACTCGACCGAGGTAGCGGGATTCCTTGGGAAGGTAACTACTCGAGTTGGTTAGATCAGAAGCAGGAACGTCTGGCTCAAGAAGACAAGGTCGACGAAGCCCGTCGCCGTACGTTGCAACACGAACTCGAGTGGATTCGTTCGTCGCCTAAGGCTCGCCAAGCCAAGGGCAAGGCACGCATTACTGCCTACGACCAACTCGTCGCAGAAGCAGAGAGCGCCGACAGACGTGCAGACAAGTTGCAGATTTCGATCCCGCCCGGACCACGTCTCGGTGAACTCGTCGTCGAAGCAGAAGGTCTAAAAAAGGCATTCGGAGACCGCCTCTTGTTCGACGGACTCAGCTTTTCGCTCCCGCGTGGAGGAATAGTGGGTGTTGTAGGGCCTAACGGTGCGGGGAAGACGACGCTTTTTAGGATGCTTGTCGGACAAGAAACGCCAGATGGTGGGTCGCTAAAGGTTGGGCCAACCGTCGAGTTCGCCTACGTCGATCAGTCGCGCGGCAACCTCGATCCGAACAAAACCGTTTACGAAGAACTGACCGGGGGAGTCGATCACCTAAGGGTCGGCAACCGCGATGTGCACGGTCGTGCCTATTGCGCGAGTTTCAACTTCAAAGGAACAGATCAAGGCAAGGCGGTCGGCACGCTTTCCGGAGGTGAACGTAACCGGCTGCATTTAGCCAAGGCGTTGTTGATGGGTGGCAACGTGTTGCTGCTCGACGAGCCGACGAACGACTTAGACGTCGATACTCTTCGTGCGCTTGAGGATGCGCTCGAAGAATTTCCTGGTTGCGCTGTCGTGATTAGTCACGATCGTTGGTTCCTTGATCGCATAGCTACGCACGTTCTTGCGTTCGAGGGTGACAGCGAGGTCGTCTGGTTCGAAGGCAATTTCAGCGACTACGAGATCGACCGTAGGAAACGTCTCGGGGCCGACGCAGATCAGCCTCACCGAATCAAGTTCAAGCCCCTCACGCACTGACGGTATCGGATCGGCTATGAGCGACGGTGCTACCAAGCTTCGGCTGAATAGCTTCTGCGCAATTTCGCTCGATGAGTTCGTGTGGGAGTTTACCGGAAGTGGTGGCCCTGGTGGCCAGCATGCCAACACGGCAAACACCAAGGCGATCATCACATTCGACATTTCCACATCGGCGTCTATTAGCGAATCGCAGCGCGCGTTGTTGATCGAGCGTCTCGGAACCGAGGTCCGAATCGCGGTGTCAACCACGCGTTCACAGAATCGCAATCGCGAACTCGCGCTAGATCGCATGCGCAATCGCCTTGCCGAAGCATTGCGACGGGACCCTCCACGTCGGCCGACACGACCATCGCGCTCGGCAAAAGTGGACCGAATGGATTCGAAGCGCAAGCGGGGCGACACGAAGCAGTTGAGGCGCAAGCCTTCGACAAACGACTAAGTCGTGAATTTGTAACCGTCTGTTCATCCGGTGGCTTCGCACACGTTTTGAGGCGCGTGGCATAATTTTTGTATGGAGCGTCTATCTGGACTTGATTCGGCATTCTTGGCGTTAGAAACTGCTAGCGCTCACATGCACGTCATGTCGACCGCAGTGGTCGATCCATCGACAGCACTCGACGGATTCAACTTCGACACAGTGAAGAGGCTGTTGTCTTCGCGCCTACACCTGCTCGCACCGTTCAGGCGGCGCTTGGTGTCGGTGCCATTCAATATCCACTATCCACTCTGGTTAGAGGATCCAAACTTTGACCTCGATTTTCACTTCAGGCGAGCAGCCCTTCCGAGCCCGGGTGGCGCTCAAGAACTCGAGGAGTTCACTGCCGACTGTGCAGCGCGTCCGCTAGATCGCGATCGGCCATTGTGGGAAATGTGGTTTGTCGAGGGTCTCGAAGGAGGCAAGGTCGCGATCGTCGCCAAGGTGCACCATGCTGCGATCGACGGGTTTTCCGGAACTGAACTGATCGCTGCCTTGTACGACTTAGAGCCGAGTCCCGGTTCAAGACTGGACTTAGAAATCGCATCAGACATCAAACCGGACCACGTCCCAAACGATCTCGAACTGCTCGCGTATGCGGCGGCGTCGATCGCGAGACAACCGATTCTCGTAGCAAAGAACCTTCGCAAGACTCTGCGATCTGTAATCGGAATCGCGAATCGCATGCGCGGTACTGAGATTCGTTCTGGAATTCCGATGACTGCACCGAGGATCGGACTCAACGGTTCGATAACTCCGCACAGGAAAGTGGCGTTCGCGAAGGTTGCGTTGGCCGATGTCAAACTCGTAAAAGACGCGTTTGGCGTCAAAGTAAACGATGTTGTCCTGGCAGTAGCGACGTCGGCGTTGCGCTCGTACCTCATTGAGCGCGACGAACTTCCAGACCGGTCGCTTGTAGCAACGATCCCAACTTCGGTCCGTACACCAGATCAGAAAAACGCGATGGGCAACAGAGTTTCTGCGATGTTTGCTGCGCTGCCTGTCGAGATCGCCGATCCGCTAGAGAGACTCGATGCCATCCACTCATCGATGCTTGAAGCAAAAGAAATCCACGACCAGTTGGGCGGTGACACGTTGTACAACTGGGCCGAAGTCGTTGCGCCCCTGTTGTTCACACGTGTAATGAAGGCTTACAGCAACCTTCGTCTCGCCGATCACCATCCACCGGTACACAACCTCGTAGTTTCAAATGTTCCGGGACCGCCGTTTCCGATCTACTTCGGTGGCGCGTTGCTTGAGACGATGTTTCCACTCGGTCCGATATTCGACGGCGCCGGCCTGAATCTTACGGTTATTAGCTACCTCGACGGCGTTGGATTCGGTTTCCTTGCGTGCAGAGAACTCGCTCCTGACCTCGACAGGCTTGCTGACTTCGTAGATGATGCGCTTGCCGAACTCGTAGCCCTTGCTAACGCGCCGACGATTGTGTTGGACGAAGCAGTGAACGCCGATTCAGTCCTAGGCGCAGAGCGCCCGCGGAGGGAAGTCGATCCTCGAGCTATCGGATTTGATCGGGTGGCACCGCGTTCGGCGCCGACCGCATAGCTAGAGAACGGTTTCGCCGTACATCTCGCCGAGCGGGTCTGCGATTAGCTCAAGGTGCTCGCCGTCTGGGCCAGGGAAATAAATCGAAGTCTCGCCGATGTGGGCGTATTCGATTCCAGCCGTATCGAGCTTGGCTTTGATCGCTGCCCATCGATGTGGTTCCATCGAAATTGCAAGATGGTGCAAGCTCCCAAGGACCTCGGCGTAAGGCCCGAGTTCAAGGCCAGGGAAATCGAAGTAGGCGAGCGCGTTGCCGTTACCGATATCGAAAAAGAAATGTGTGGATCCGCGGTAATCACGGTTCTCGAACAGGTGGGTTAGAGGGAATTCGAGCAGATCTTGGTAGAACTGAATTGTTCGCTCGATGTCAGATGAAAGCAGAGCGAGATGGTGGACGCCGCGTGCCGAAGAAGGCGGTCGTTGCTCCGGATCGCGAATGTATTTGGCTCTAAGCGCGGCCCATTCCTCTGAGCGATCGACATCGTTGCCGTGCGACGTGCGGGCCTTGAACCTAGTCACGACGACAAAGCCTCTAGGGCTGCGAATAGGTCGGTTTCGCGCGGTAGCGGAGCGAGCGGCCCCCCGCGGCGGATGAACCACTCCGTTCCGAATGCGTTAGCGAAGCGGTTCTGATCCATTTTTAGAAAGAACGAGGTCTCGTCGATCTGGCTTCTGTGCGCAGCCATAGCCGCACGCTTGATGTGCAAGTACTCGACTACATCAATTTCGGTGGTGATGCGGGACGCTGGCATTCCAAGCTTCATCGTGTCAGGGTCCGGAAGGTCGTCGACGGCCACTTCTTCTGACATCGCGCTCCGAATATTTCGTATTACGACGTCACGGTCCATGGTCGCCTCGTAGACCAGCGATGTCCCTGCTAGCTCGGCGGCTCGGTAACCAACGTGGTGGACTTTGATGTGGTCAGGATGGCCGTAGTTGCCGTTTTCGTCGTAGTGGGTGAGTACGTCGGCTGCCTCCTCGCGGAGAATTGCCGCCAAATCCTCGGCCGCTTGCTCAAGGTGTGCTGAGTGAAACGTGTCAGGGTCGTGGTTTCTATCATCGTCTTCGACACCTGAGTCCCGGTAGGGCAGCCAAGCAACCCTGTCGACGCCTAGCAGAGCGCAAGAGGCGTTTGACTCAGCTATGCGCAGGTCGCTCAAGGAGCCTCCGCCGTTTAGCCATTCAGGATGCTGGCCGAGCTCGCCGCGCGTGGCAAAGACGACAACGGTTCTGTGCCCTGCGGCTTTGGCTTTTGCGAGGGTGCCGGCAGTCGCAATCGCTTCGTCGTCAGGGTGTGCGTGAAAACAAACAAGGGTTGCCATAGGGGAAGTATTAGCACCGTGCGCGCGATTCAATAGCAGGATGCGCCAGATTCGGTTATTCTGACCGCCACAGAACCTGACGGCCGTGTCAGATTAAGCAAGTCGTAATTATTGAGTTCAATCAAACGGGGGACTTTCATGGTTGCACGTCGTTTAGCTGTAGTCGCGCTAGTCGGAGGCCTGTTCGCTGCGGCGTGCGGCAACTCCGGCGGAACCGACAAGACAACGACTCCTACAGATTCAACTGTCCCTGGAGCAACCACGACAACAGCGGACCTTTCCGTCCACCTTGATGTCGATGCACCTGGAGTCACAGATACCGAGATCCAAGTTGCCGTCATCACATCGAAGACGAATCCGATCGGGGGCAAGTACGAACAGTTCATTGACGGGATCGAACTGTTCTTCGACAAGATCAACTCAGAAGGTGGAATCTACGGACGCAAACTCGTAATTACGACGGAGCGCGACGACATCATCGGCCTGAAGAACGCAGAAGAAGTTCGCGCGAGTCTCTCGGAGGACAACGCGTTCGCAACTTTTCTCGCAACACTTGAATTGTCTGGCGCAAGCTTGCTCGCCGAGGCTGGCATGCCGACATTCACATGGAACATCAACCCGCAGATGGCTGGCAACGACAACATCTTCGGAAGTATCGGCGCAATCTGTTTCGTGTGCACGGGACATTTCCTTCCCTGGGTAGCCGACTACGAGGGTTATTCGAAGGTAGGAATCCTTGCCTACGGGATTTCGCCGAGCTCGGTTCTTTGTGCAGAAGGAACGAAAAAGAGTTACGAGGCGCACACGCCAGACATCGATGTCGTGTTCTACGACGACACGCTCGAGTTCGGGGCAGACCTATCGGCACAGGTCGCTGAGATGAAATCAGCCGGCGTTGAACTAATTAGTTCCTGCATGGATACCAACGAAGTATTCAAGCTTCAAACCGAACTAAAGAAACAAGGTTTAGACGCAGTCCAATATCTGCCGAATGCCTACGACCACGAGTTCTTAGCCGACAACGCCGAACTATTCGAGGGCGCGTTTCTCGTGAGCCAATACGTCCCGTGGGAGCAGTCGCCACAGTCTCCAGCGACCGTTGAGTACCTCAAGTGGGTGGAATCAAGCGGCGTCAACGCGGTCGAGCTGACCCAGGTCGGATGGATCGCCGCAAGACAGTTCTATGAGGGTCTCAAGTTGGCAGGCCCGCAGTTCTCACAACAGGGTGTCATCGATGGACTTAACAAGGTCACTGACTTCAGCGCCGACGGCCTTATTGTGCCGATCGACTGGACCAAGCAACACAAAGATCCAACCAACGATCCGAGTGTGCGGGGCGAGTTTGAGTGTGTGACGGCTTTGAAGATCACGGGCGGCAAGTTTGTGCCTGCATATAACGAGCCCGGCAAGCCGTGGATCTGTTTCGATCCAGCAGACGAGGCCCCAATCCCGGACTTTCCATCGTCAAGATCGTTTGCGCCGGGGGGCGAAGGCTGAGATTTTTCAGTCCTAGCGTTACGGAGCAGTAGTGGAGAAGTTTCTTTCGGCACTAATCGAAGGCATGTCGTTCGGTGGTGTCTACGCGCTAGTTGCCGTCGGACTCGTGCTCGCGTACAAGACTTCAGGGGTTTTCAACATCGCATTCGGGGCACAAGCGTTCGTCTCGGGAGCGATCTACTACCAACTCCATAACCGCAGTGAATGGCCGATCATCCCGGCGTTCCTGCTCGCCGTAGTCGTTGCTGCGCCGCTTGTTGGTGCCGCGCTCGACCGGATGCTCTTCCGTCATCTGCGGACAGCCCCACCACTCTCTCGCCTCGTTGTGGCGCTTGGTTTGTTGGTGGCGATACCAGAGGTTGTTGGCTTGTTCTTTAAGGTCACGCAGGCCACGCAGTACAAGGGAATCGTTCCTGGTGGCGAGATCGTGTACAGACCATTGTCTGGGGTCGCGATTACACGCGATGACCTGTCAATAATTCTTAGCGCTGCGCTAGTTGCCATTGGGCTTACGATTTTGTTTCGGTACACAAGTCTCGGCCTGCGAATGCGAGCGGTCGTAGAGAGCCCACGGCTCACGGAACTAAACGGAATTCGCTCAGATATAGTCGGCACTACGGCATGGATGTTGTCGAGTTTTGTCGCAGGACTCGCTGGCGTGCTTCTTCCGACGGTGTTCCAACAAGTATCTGTTATCAATTACACGACGCTGTTAACCGCAGCGATTGCAGCAGCAGTGCTCGCGTCGCTTACGAGCATTCCCATCGCGTTTGCTGGCGGCATCGGACTTGGGATCCTGCAGCAGTTTGTTTCTCGATACCTGCCGACAGGCAACGTCTTCGCGTCGAATGTCAAACCATCATTGCCGTTCATAGTGTTGTTTGTCGTCCTGCTATTCAAGAGATCTCTCAGTTACGAGCAGGGCCTGAAGGACCCTCTCGCTGGAGTCGATCCGCCACCGCCGGTACCGGCATCGGCTGTCCGCAGTCGTGAACTCACGATAGGAACTCGCATATTCGGGTTTGTAGTGGGTACATGGTGGTTCTATTCCGTGCTGTTCTTATGGAATGACATTTGGCTCGATCGGACGATCCGAATCCTCATTTACGCGATCATCTTCTGCAGCATCGTTGTGATCACGGGCATGGCCGGACAGATCTCATTCGCTCAGGCGACATTTGCTGGTATGGGCGCTTTTTTCTCGGCCCAGATCGCGACCAAACAGGGCGTGTCTGTGATCGCAGCCATCTTTATCGCATCAGCTGTTGCTGCGGTCGTAGGCGCGCTTATCGGGCTGATCGCGTTGCGAAGACGCGGAATATTCTTGGCACTCGCCACCTACGCATTCGCGCTCTTTTTTGACAACACGATGGTTCGATACGACTGGGTCGGTGGTGGCATATTCGCGATTGAGTCTCAGAGGCCGGTAGTAGGTCCAGTCGATTTCGCTCGACCCGTCCCGGGTTCGACAACGCGCGACACGGCATTCCTGGTCCTCGTTCTTGTGGTGCTCACTCTCGTCGGCATCGCAATCATCTGGATGCGTAACGGCACGACGGGCAGGTTCCTTGACGCGCTGCGTGGGAGCGAAACTGCTGCCGCATCAATTGGCATTAACGCAACGAAAGCGCGCATCATCGCGTTTGCGGTCTCGGCGTTCATCGCTGGTCTAGGTGGTGGCCTGCTAGCTAGCTACAAGATCCAGTTTTCATCGCTCGACTACAAGGCCGAACTTGGGCTTTTCTGGGTCGTCATCGTGGTCACTCTTGGGCCACGAACTGTCGAAGGGGCAATCCAAGCCGCCGCAGGTTTCGTGTTGTTCCAAGAATGGGTACTGCCCACTGCAATTCCATGGCTCTACAACCACGCGTTGCCATTTGCTGACATCACCGCGATTTCGATCGGCTGGCAGCAGATCTTCTTCGGGCTTGGTGCAGTTACATACGCCAAGCACCCAGAGGGGATTTTAGAGTCCAACAAGACTGCCTCATTGACGCGTGTTCAGGGTCTGATTGACCGCTTCAAGTCTCGCCGTGACTCCGAGATTGAAACGGCATCGGTATGAGAGATCCGCTTCTGAAGGTCACATCGATCACGAAGACTTTCTCGGGCATTACAGCGCTCGATGATGTGACACTCGACGTATCGCCCGGCGAAGTCGTCGGTCTTGTCGGTCCGAACGGCGCTGGAAAGACAACGCTATTCAATTGCCTGCTTGGGCAGTTGAAACCCGATCGCGGCACAGTCATGTTCGCGGGCCACGATCTGACGAGAGTCGCCCCACACCTTCGTGCGAGGCTCGGAATCGGTAGAACGTTTCAGCGGATGGAACTTTTCTCTGGCATGACACCGTGGGAACACTTCCTGGTCGCAGGCCGCGCACGGCGTGGTGACGGTCGGCTCTGGAAGGATTTGCTTGGCATGGGCAGGCCATCGAAGGAAGAGCGCGCGAGCGCGTCTGATGTTTTAGAACTTCTTGGTCTAACTGCAGATGCGCGTCGCCCGATTGAAGCGCTTTCGCTCGGCCGCGGTCGTCTTGTCGAACTAGGGCGTGCGCTCATGATCGAACCGAAATTGTTGCTCTTAGATGAGCCGAGTTCCGGGTTGGATCACGCAGAGACTGCCGAACTTGCAGAGGTCCTGCGCAACGTGAACGTAGAACGCTCGACAGCGATATTGCTAGTGGAACACGATGTTCCGATGGTGCGGTCGCTCGTTTCGCGAGTTTTTGTTCTCGACTTCGGGACACTCATCGCGTCAGGCACTACTGAGTCGGTATTCGCAAACAATGCGGTGCAGCGCGCCTACCTCGGAACGAACGTATGACGCCTTTGCTCGAACTAATAAACGTCGATGCGCGCTACGGGCCGTTCCGTGCCCTATTCGATGTTTCACTGTCGATTCAACCAGGTGCCGTCATGGCTTTGTTGGGTCCTAACGGGTCAGGTAAGACAACCCTCGCTCGCGTTGCGAGCGGCCTTGTTAGGCCATCTGCTGGCACAGTGCGTTTCGACGGGACAGATTTTTCTGGGAGCGAAACTTACGAATTTGCGCGAACCGGAATTTTTCATGCGGTCGAAGGACGTTCAATTTTCGCGACACTCTCGGTTGACGAGAACTTAGAACTCGCACTCGGTCGCGGGCGATCGAGGACCGAGGTCTCAGAGGCGAAGGACGTCGCTTACGCGCTGTTCCCGCGCCTCGCCGAGAGGCGCAACCAGATTGCGGGGACTCTGTCGGGCGGCGAGCAACGGATGTTGTCGCTTGCTCGAGTCCTCGCAGAGCAGCCGCGCCTACTCATCGCAGATGAGCTTTCGCTGGGCCTAGCGCCGATAATTGTTGACAGTGTCTATGAGACTCTCGCCCACATTCGCGATGCAGGCACGACGCTACTAATCGTGGAGCAGCATGTTGGCCATGCGCTCGCCATCGCCGACGAAGCCGTGGTGCTAGCGAAGGGATCGGTCAAATACGCAGGCGCGGCAGAAGGTGCGGCCGCATACTCAACGATCTAACGCCGTTAGCCGTAAATCGCTGCGTGGGTCGAACGGGCCAAAGTCGCTGCCATTTCTGCTCTATCGACCTTTAGTTGAGATGTGAGAAGGTAGTAGTGCGATCGTTCGATCATCGCGACGATCGCTAGTGATGCGACTTGCGGGTCGATTTCTGGCGTGCGGGCGGCACTAAAGAGTTCGGCAATCGAGAGCGCGAACTTGGCCGATGCTTCCGAACCAAAGTCGCCGACGCGCTCACCCGCGATTTCGGCGTCTGTCCATGCTCTGATGACCGAGCCGTGCTCTTGATAAAGGTCGCCGAAGCGCACTAGCCAGGTTTCGAGTTCTTGGCGCCCTGCATCATCGGCCCCAAACGAAGGGAAGTCGGCAACCAAGTCAGCGACCTTCTTTGAGACCTCGCCTGCAAGGACGGCGAACAGGTCTTCCTTGTTATCGAAGTAAAGATAGAAGGTTCCTTGGCTTGTCTTGGCTGCCTTCACGATGTCGATTACGCGGGCAGCGTGATAGCCGCGCTTGGCAAAGACAGCCGTAGCTGCATTCAATAGCTTGCGGCGTGTCTTCTCGCCTCGCCCCTGCATGCATCGCAGGCTAGGCGTAACTGACACCCTCGTCAGGTTTGGTAACTTCGAAACAGTTCACATCCGATGATCCGTTTAGGGAGTCGTAATGGCAGTGTCTGTTGGAGATACAAGGGAGCTGACGTTTCCCGCGCTCACAAGAACAATGTTCGTGAAATACGCGGGCGCATCAGGCGACTTCAATCCAATGCATCACGACGACACGATCGCAACCTCAGTCGGTAGTCCTTCGGTGTTCGGCCACGGCATGCTCACTATGGGCCTCGCTGGGCGAGTACTCACAGACTGGTTCGGGCCAGAGTCAATAAGGAAATTTTCAGTGCGGTTCGCCAAACAAGTTTGGCCGGGCGACGTCCTTACGGCCAAGGCGACGGTCACTGGAGTCCGCCAGGTCGGGGACGCCGTCGAGGCGGATCTTGAGCTAGTCGTAGCCAACGAACAGGGCGTAGAGGCCGTGGTCGGCGGCGCTATCTGCGCGATCTGATGCCCATGCTTGAGTCGCGCGTAGCGATCGTAACTGGCTCAGGGCGAGGCATAGGGCGCGAGTTCGCTTTAGCGCTTGCTGCTGCTGGAGCGAAGGTCGTTGTCAATGACGTTGGCGCATCACTCAGCGGCGATGGCACGGGCGAGGACCCAGCAGCTCAGACGGCCGCAGACATAATCGCTGCTGGTGGCGAAGCAGTTGCTAACCGCGATTCTGTTAGCGACTTCGATGGGGCAGGCAACATTGTGGCATCGGCTGTCGAGGCCTTCGGCCGAGTCGACATCTTGGTCAACAACGCGGGGATCGTAAGAGATAAGACACTGCTCAAAATGGAGGAGTCAGATTTTGATTCCGTCATAGCGGTGCACCTCAAAGGCACATTCAACGTCACCCGTCATGCCGCCGAAGTCTTTCGCGCCCAGGAGTACGGCAGGATCATCAACATCACGAGTTCCGCAGGACTTCGTGGCAACTTCGGTCAAACCAACTACGGCGCAGCTAAAGCTGGCATCATGGGCATGACCTTCATCTGGTCGATGGAACTTGGTCGTTACGGCATCACTTGTAACGCCGTTGCGCCCGCTGGCGCTACACGCATGACAGCATCTCTATACGAAAAAAGCGGCAAGGCCGTACCCGCCGAGGAGAACCCCGCGCTCAACGCTCCGCTGGTCGTCTTTCTTGCTTCGGAGGCTGCTGGCCACGTCAATGGTCAGATTCTTGGCCGTACCGAGTACAGCTACTCAATCTTTCAACATCCAAAGCAGATCGCGTGGATGTGGCGCGATGGTGGCTGGACCGCAGAACAGCTAGCCGAAGAGTTTGACAAAGGCCTTGGCGGGCACATGCAGCCTGTAGGCATGGTCATGCCGAAATCGATGTCAAGCTAAGCGCGTCGTCTTTGAGTAATCGTCCGATCGGTGTCTGCGACATCGTGTACGCAAAGTTGAGCGATGCCAACGAACGCTCGTTCGCGGCGCGTGAAGACGGTTTCGCTCATATCGACTGCATGGTCGCTGATGCGAGCAAGACTTTGGCCCTGCCCATTGGTTGTCCTACAAGTTTTCCTAAACCGCTGGCTCGGTGGTGCGCGACTCCAGCGCCCGCAACGGCTGCTGGGCCGGACATGTGGGACAAAGCTGTTCGATGGTGGCGTGATGCACCGGGAGCGTTGCTAGAGCCGTGGGCCAGAGCGGTCGTCCATTCTGTTGAGACTTGGAAGGCATTCCTCAAAGAAGTACCAGGGACGCGCTTGCTGCTCGACACTGGTCATGTTGCCGACTGGGGAGGCGATGTAAGCGAGTTGCTCGAATGGGCCGACCACATTCAGCTTCGGCAGGGCTGTCTTGGTTCAACTCAACTGCACGCCGAAGATCCACGCGGCACAGTTGACTTCGACGCTTTGTTCGCTCGTGCTGACAAGATCGGTTACGCCGGGAAATTCAGCATCGAGTATTTCGATCTCGCCGAAATCGGTTGGTCGCTAGAGCACCCGCGCTTATGGGCGATCGATCTGTTGGCAACCCTTCGCCGCTGAAAGCAATACGCTCAAGCGATGGCACGAGTAGTGGTTCTTGACCCAACCGCAGCGCCACCCGACGTTGACCCAAACCCAGGGCCGAACGCAGGGCTACTCGCAGGCAAGACAGTTGGCCTTCGGCTCGACACGGCGTGGCGTAGCTATGAGTGGGTGCTCAACGAGTGGGCGCGGCGCTTGCAAGACTCTGGGGCAACTGTGGTCCGGTGGGTCGCCGGTCAAAGGGTCGGCGAAGCTGGAGCAGTCACAACGGCCGAGCTTGCAACCTTCGTTACAGAGGTTGATGTCGGCATTGTTGGCCTCGGTAATTGAGGCTCATGTACCTCGTGGAGCGTGCACGACGCAGTTGCGGTCGCTCGATCGGGGTCCACGGCGGTCGTCGTGGTTACAGAAGAGTTCGAAACGCTCGCGAGGACCATGGCTACAAACGCCGGCCTGGGCGGGCTGAGGGTCCATGTTCTGCCGTACCCGCTAGAGCATCTGACGGAAGCCGAGGTGCGCGAGATCGCGATTGCGCACTGGCCGCTGCTACTGACGACGATCGGCGCAACGGTTGAGTGAGGTGGACGCCGTCGACGATTGTGGTGACGCCACCTGTGAGATCGAGTCGTTGGTGAGTGCACGAATCGACGTAGACGATGAGCTTGGGTCATTTACCGAGTTTGCTACTAAGGCCGGTTGGGGCGACGGCTTGCCGCTAGTCCCGCCGACAGAAGTCTTGGTTCGAGATTATGTCAGAGCGAGTCGACGTTCAGCAGATGAAGTAGTAGGCGAGGTCCCTCCAAGGAACGGCCGAGCAACGGTAGAGAAAATCGCGATCAATGCCGTGATGGCTGGTGCGAATGCTGATGCGATGCCATTGCTCGTAGCGGCGATGGAAGCAATGCTCGATCCGTCGTTCAATTTGCTCGCTCTGAATACCACTACGTGTTCGGTCGTGCCAGGACTGTTCGTCAATGGCCCGGCGCGACATGAACTCAACATCGCGATGGAAGCCGGATGCTTCGGGGGAGTAGCCGGGCCGAGTGTCGGTATCGGTAGAGCGACTCGTTTGATTATGCGCAACATTGGGGGACAACAGATCGGCGTTAACTCCAAGAGTGTCTTTGGCCAGCCCGGCCGCGTGAGCGGTATCTGTGTAGCCGAATGGGAGGAACGATCTCCCTGGGCTCCGCTCGCCACACGTCGCGGAGCATCGCCGGGGGCGAACGCTGTCACAGTTCATGGAGTTACAGGCACTATCGATGTCGCTGACATCTACTGCCACGACGGGGCGAGCCTGGCGGCGCTGATCGGGCGGTCCCTCGCATTCCCTGGAACGAACGCTTACTTGGGTGACCATCACGGAGCAGAGATTCTTGTATGCGTTGCTCCGCCGTGGGCTGAATTGATAGCAAGTTCGTATCTTGGTATCGCAGACGTCCAACAGGCACTGTGGGAGTCGGCATCGATTGCGCTCACAGAATTTCCGGAACCGCACCGGGTAGCGCATCTCGAGAGTGGCCGTGTCGGCAGCGACGGCCGCGTGAGTCTCGTCGAGTCTCCAGAGCAGATCATCGTGGTCGTGTGCGGCGGTCTCGCCAACCTCCACGCTCTCGCTTGCCACAGTTTTGGTCCTACAAGGGCAGTTACTCAGACCTTCTAGATTGCACCGCATGGTTACGGTTTTCACAGAGATTTCTAAGGCATGCGAGCGACTTGCCGCTGAGTTTCCAGAGGTCACAGTGATTGACATCTCAGAGACTATTGCCGATGATGCGCGAGCTGAAGTCTTATTCGGTGGTTGGGGCCCAAACTGTTTCACGGCGATGGAGCGTGGGGTGCGGTGGGTTCAGTTAAGCGGTACGGGCATAAACGGCATGCCACCCGAAATCCTCAGCGCTCCGATCGTCACATGTGCACGTGGCGCGAGCGCAATCCCGATATCTGAGTATGTTCTCGGAGCGATGCTCGCGTTCGGGCGAGGCTTTCCGCAGAACTGGCTCAAAGACGCGCCGAAGAATTGGAACTTCCAGCGCATGACCACGTTGTCTGGATCGACACTCGGGCTTGTCGGCCTCGGCGGAATCGGAGAACGAATTTCGCGCCTCGCGTTGGCCTTTGACATGCGTGTTGTGGCAATGCGCCGCACTGACTCCGCTAGTCCCGAGCCAGGGGTAGAGGTGGTAACGAAACTCGCCGACCTATTGAGTGTTGCAGACCACCTGGTATTGGCCGCGCCAGGAACAGATCGAACACGTCACATGATTGATGAGGACGCCTTGACTCGAGTGAAGCCCGGAGTTCACCTCGTAAATATTGCTCGCGGTTCCTTGGTGGATCAAGAGGCGTTGCGGGTAGCGCTCGATGATGGTCGTGTGGCGCGAGCTTCGCTAGATGTATGTGAACCTGAGCCGCTTCCAGCTGGGCATTGGCTCTATAGCCACCCGAAGGTATTTCTCACACCTCATTCGTCGTGGTCTAGCGAAGCGTTTTTTGCGGCCGCAGTCGATATTTTTTGTGCGAACTTAAGGCGCTATCTAAGCGGCGAACCGCTAGTTGGCATCGTCGACCAAGCGGAGGGGTACTAGGCCAGAAACCTTGGCACTTCAGCGTCGCCAGGTGGTGCGCGTGGTTGCTGGTTCACGTCGACTTCTACCGAGGGTTTTCGGCGGGTAACCGATTGGGATGAGCGCTACCGGGTCTAGGTGCTCACCAATGTCGAGCAACATACGCAATCCTTTAGCGTTCATGGTTGCTATCGTCGTGAGCGCAGAGCCAAGACCGAGCGCAGTCGCGCCAAGCAACAGATTTTGTATCGCGGGGAAAATAGAACTCGCTATCGCAGCGCGATGAACTTTTCTGGTGTCGGCTGCAGCAACGATGAGTGCGGGTGCTTTCGCGATTCCGCCTTCGCCTAGGCCAGCGTCGACTTCGGCAAAAAGTTGGGAACAGAGTCTTGATTCTGAGAACGCACGAGCGTCTAGCCATTGCTGTCGCATCAGGTCGCCTAGTTGTGCGCGCAGGTCGGCGTTCGTTACCACTATGAACTCCCAAGGTTGGGAGTTCTCGGCCGACGGAGCACGAGTGGCAGTCGTCAGCAGTTTCTCGATGATGTGGGCCGGAACCGCTTCCGCCGTAAAACAACGGTGAGCGCGTTGTCTGTCGGCCAAGTCGAAAAAGTCAAAGGCCTCGTGTGAGTTCATACGATGAGTTCCCCTATACGTCTGAACGTGTTCACGTACATGATTCTGAGCGAAGGACCGAATGCCCACGATTTCCAAGACTCATTGTCTGCGCCACCGAGCCGTGCAGTCACCATCGGTGTCATCATCTTGTACGACTGTTCAGGGTTGTTGCAATCCATTTCGTAGAAGTGCATAAACCTCGGATGACTGGCCTGCTCAGCATTGACGTACGGAGTGATCATCGTGTATCCGGGCACCGCTGCTTCGGCAATATGGCGAATATGAATGAAGTCGGCCCAGTCGCGCAATTCCTGTGCACGATGGTCTTCTCGGGGAGAAATCAGCACTAGCGACAAGCCGATTGTTGGCTTCCCGCTGAGTGTTCCTTGGCCGGGCCGATTCGTGCGGACGAAGTTGTGTGGGGTGAAGCCATGGCTCGGATTTGGCACCCTGAAAGCCACGCCGACTTCGGCGACTAACAACCGTTCGAATTCGGGCAATACCCGTGGGAGGTCCGGGCGATCGCGATTCACGTTCTGCCACCAGGTCACTCGCTTGACTTCGGGCACGTGGAGCAATTCCTGAGCCCTGGCTGCTACGGCTGTTTCGGATGCCTCGGTCATTTCGAGGTATTGCCCGAAGTTGAAACGGTCCTCCACGGACCGTCACGTTATGTGAACTACGGAAGACGAAAGTGGAACGACTTTGCACGCGTCACAGCATCGAATCCGAGTGGCGAAAGCGTCACGCCGTGACCAGTGTCTTTTACGCCAGTCCACGCCAGCGACGGATCAAGGTAGTCGCATCGATTCAGGAACACTGTCCCGGTCTCGATCTGGTTGCCTAGTTGGAAGGCCGTATCTACATCAGTCGACCAGATCGATGCGCTCAGGCCGTAGTTCGAGTCGTTCATGAGAGCAACCGCCTCAGCGTCTGTGCTGACTTTCTGGATGCCGACGACTGGCCCGAACGATTCCTCTTTCATGACACTCATGGAGTGATCGACGTCGACTAGTACGGTCGGTCCGAGGTAAGGCGTGCCTAGATCAGAAGTAGTGAAGTCCTTTTCGGACACGAGTGCAGTTGCTCCGGAAGCGATCGCTTCGGCGATTTGCCCGCGGACGAACTCCGCTGAGGAAACATTGACCATCGGGCCGATAGTTGTAGCCGTGTCACGCGGATCACCGAGCACGTATCCGCGTGCTAGATCGACGAAGCCCTCGACGAATTGGTCGTATACAGCCTCGTTGACGTAGATGCGTTCGATGCCACAACAAGATTGGCCCGAGTTAAAAAACGCACCATCAACATTTTCTGCGACAGCAAACTCGAGGTCGCAATCTGCACGAACGTAGGACGGGTCCTTCCCGCCGAGTTCAAGCCCAGTTCCTATGAAACGTTCGCGCGCAGCACGCTGAATCGATTTGCCACCTTCGACCGATCCAGTGAACGAAACAAAGCCTGTGCGAGAGTCCTCGATCATGGCGGCGATGTCGGAGTGGGTCGCGTGTATCGCTTGAAACACGCCTTCAGGTAGCCCGGCCGCCGCGAATGCCTCCGCATACCGTTCTGAGCAGAGAAGGGTTTGGGTCGCGTGCTTCAAGATCACGCTGTTTCCAGCTAGTAGCGCAGGGATGATCGTGTTGACGCAGGTGAGGTATGGGTAGTTCCAGGGAGCTACTACGAGCACAATACCTACTGGTTCGCGTCGTACGAACCTCGTAAATCCCGGTTTCGTCGGAGCGGCGATGTCGGCGAGTACCGAGGGAGCGAGAGATGCCATATGCCGCGCGCGTTCTTGAAAGCCACGCGTGATCTCGAATGGCGCGTACGTGATTGGCCGGCCCATCTGCATCGTGAGTTCGAGAGCGATGGCGTCGGTGTTGTCACAGAACCACGTGACGGCCTTCTCGCATATGTCGATACGTTCAGACAGTGGGGTTTGCCGCCAGTCACGCGTCGCTACGACTGCAGTATCAAGTACAGCGTCGCGTTTCGACCCAGAGAGCGTTTCGCGTTCGGCCATAATGGAACCGTCGATCGGGGAGATGATTTTCTGGATTGCCATGGAACCATTCTGCCTCGCGCTTGCTGTGAGGTACGACAACTCGCTTTCCGCTCAATAAAGTGACACTCGTGTCATATTCAAGCGAGCGAACTGCACCAGCGCCAGGTCTTGCGCCACTAGTCGCGCCGAATGCGGCTGCGCTACTGCGAGCTAACGCTTCGGACCCAGAGACTGCATCGTGCGTAGCTATTAGGTTCGGCGAACGATCGTGGACACATGGCGAGTTCTATGCAGAGTCGTGCAAGCTCGCTCGACTGTTTGATAAGCGTTTACCCAAAGACGGGCCGCGCCATGTTGCGGTACTGCTCGACAACACGCCCGACTACTTGTTCGCGTTCGGCGGTGCTGCGCTCATTGGCGCTGCGGTGGTGGGGCTGAATCACACTCGCCGCGACGAGCATCTGTTGGTCGACATAGCTCACACGGATTGTTCCTTGTTGCTTGTAGAGCCAAAACACCTCGCGCTCATCGAAACTGTGCGCGACTCATTGCCGCCAACGATCGTTACGCACCGTTTCGAAGATGATCCTTCAGGTTGCGAACTCACGCCATTGCTGACAGATGGCACAGACCCTGGTCATGAACCAAGCCTTGACGATATTTGGGCTCTCATATTTACGAGTGGGACAAGCGCTGCACCCAAGGCCGTGATATGCACCCAAAGGCGTTTGCTCGTGACTGGTAAGCGCATGGCGATGTTGCTCGATATCAACGCAGGTGACTGCGGCTACATCTGTATGCCGTTGTTTCACTCAAACGCGATTCAGGTTGGGTGGGCGCCGTCGTTAGTTGCTGGTTGCGCAGTCGGATTAGCGCGCAAGTTCTCGGCGAGTGGATGGCTACCCGATATCCGTCGATACGGGGCGACGTACTTCAATTACACGGGTAAGCCACTCGCTTATCTGAACGCAACACCCGAGAAATCAGACGACGCGATCAACACCCTGCGTGTTGCTTTCGGCAACGAAGGTTCACCAAACGTGGTTGACTCTTTCGCGCGTCGCTTCGGAGTCGAAGTCTTGGACGCGTACGGGGCAACCGAAGGCGGGATCGCGGTGAACCGCCGTGCAGGTGATCCCCCCGGCGCGCTTGGCATTCCGCCCGAATCGGTGATCGTCGTAAGTGACGATGGCGTCGCCCTACCGCGAGCAAAGTTCGACGAAAATGGGCGATTACTCAACCCGACTCAGTGCGTCGGCGAGATTGTGAATACCGCTGGTAGCGGACCATTCGAGGGCTACTACGGCAACACTGAAGCGACTAGTGCTACGACCCGCAACGGCTGGTATTGGTCTGGTGACCTCGGTTACACGGACGAAGCCGGATTCTTGTATTTCGCTGGCCGCAATGCCGACTGGATCAGGGTTGATGGAGAGAATTTTCCGGCCGCGCCTATCGAAGAAGCTTTACGCTCTGGTCCTGGGGTCGTACTTTGCGCTGTATATGGCGTCCCGGATGATCAGGCTGGCGACCAAGTAATGGCAGGGCTCGTGCTAGCCGAAGGCGTTGACTTCGATGCGATCGCATTTACGGCATGGCTTGACTCCATATCGAGCATCGGCCCCAAGTGGCGCCCGCGTTATTTGCGGATCATGAAGGAGCCACCAACGACGGGCACGAACAAGATCGTGAAACGTGCGCTGACCCACGACAAGATTCGTAGCGACAGGTGCGGATCCGACGCCATCTATGTGCGCGGTCGCGACGACAGCAGTTATCGCAATTTCACAATGGCAGACGAAGCAGCGTTACATGATTCGTTCGTAGTGAACCAACGAGATCGGTTCTGGGAACTATGAGAGCCGATCGGAATTGCCCATGGACCTGAGCTACACCGAACACGAACTCGCATTCGCTAACGAAGCGCGGGCGTGGTTAGCAGCGGAACTTGTGTTACCGACCGCATTCGACAGCCTTGACGATGAGTTCAATTGGGGCCGCAACTGGCAGGCCCGCCTCGCCGAAGGTCGGTGGGTAGGCATTCATTGGCCGTTCGAGTACGGTGGCCGTGGCGCGAGTGGAGTCGAGGTTGCAATCTTCAACATGGAGTACGCGCGATCTCGGGCGCCACAACCTGTTAATCGTGTGGGAATCAATCTCGCTGGCCCGACGCTGTTAGCACACGGCACTGAGATCCAAAAGCAACGGTGGCTACCAAACATCTTGGACGCAACCGAGATCTGGTGCCAGCTGTTTTCAGAACCGAATGCGGGATCCGACTTGGCGTCGCTGTCGACTCGCGCCGAAAAGGTCGATGGCGGGTTCTTGCTCACAGGCCAAAAAGTTTGGACTAGCTACGCGCAATACGCCGACTTCGGAATCTGCTTAGCGCGAACGGATAGGGAAGCACCCAAACACTCTGGCATCTCCTATCTCGTAGTTCCGATGAACGCAAGTGGGATTGAGATCCGACCGTTGGTGCAGATAACAGGTGAAGCCGAGTTCTCCGAAGTGTTCCTCGATGAAGTCTTCGTTCCAGAAGACCATCTAGTCGGCCCCTTGAATCAAGGGTGGTCAGTAGCTAACACGACACTTGCTCATGAGCGCGGCACCTCATTTCCATTCAAGGAACAGGTCGTACACGAAGTGTTCCTTGATGAGCTCTATGCGTTAGCGCGAGATACCAGCAAGCTCAGCGACATCGAGATAGCGGACGGTCTCGCGCAGGCCTTCGTTCAGTTGCGCGTTCTGCGCCTACATAATCAACGCACGATGTCGCGCCTAGCTAAAGGTATAGAGCCAGGCCCGGAGAGCAGCTATGTGAAGTTGCAGTGGACCGAAGTAACCCAACAGATCTCAAATTTGGCTCTGCAAATAGTCGGGGAATCTTCACCGCTTAGCGGCCGGTGGCAACGCCAGTGGCTTTGGAGCAAGGCAGCGTCGATCGCTGGAGGTACTTCAGAAATTCAACGGACGATCATCGCGGATCGCCTTCTTGGCCTGCCCCGTTGACACGGACGTCATAACTGCTAGCGTTGGCAACGCAACTGCGCGAACATGCGGGTTGCCCCGGCGAACGGTCGGTGTAAAAGGAATAGAAAGCAAGGCAGCAAATGCCAATTGGTACCGTTAAATGGTTCAACAGTGAGAAGGGTTTCGGGTTCATCGCACAAGAGGGTGGCCCAGACGTTTTCGTACACTTCTCGCAGATTGACATGCAAGGCTACAAGAGCCTCGAAGAAGGCCAGAAGGTCGAGTTCGAGGTCGGCGACGGCCCGAAGGGCCCACAGGCCCAGAAAGTTCGTGGAGCCTGAGGCGCACGCCTCGAACATCAGTAAAACGCACCGGCTGGCCCGTACAGGGCCAGCCGGTTTGTTTTACGACTTGTTTCAATCAACTAGAGGCACGATTTCTTCTTCGCGCGCGCAAAGCCCGTGCGGAGGCCCGCATTCGTTATCGACGAAAATTCTGATATGACTCGTCCCCTCGCATTTGTGACCTGCGCTAGTCGCGGGTATGGCAAGCTGACGGCGATGGCATTTGCCGCAAGTGGCTACGACATCGTCATTACTGCGCGCACAGCAAACGAAGGCGACGCAGGAGACGACAAGACCGGCAGTCTCGAAACAACTGCAGACGAGGTCGAGCGGCGCGGTGCTGCAGTATTGCCACTCCCAGCAGACCTGTTGGACGATGCTGAGATAGGTGTTGCGTGTCGCCTCACTGTCGAGCACTGGGGAGCTCCCGATGTTGTTGTCAATCACATCTGTGCGCAACAGCGAATTACGTCGCGGCTGCTACCGGCGATGGCCGAAGGTGCTGGCGGGGCTGTACTAACTCTCGGCACGCCGGAACTTGGACTAGCTGTCGATCTTGCACTAGGCGCCGAGTTCAATGATCGTGCCATCAAAGATTTCTGGATCGACCCAACAGGCGCGTCTGCTGCGGCCGTCGCGAAAGTTTCTGTCTGGCTAGTGGCCAACCCGGGCAGCAATGACTACATCGGAAAGATCGTCAAAGCGTCCATGCTTGCTAGTGATCTTGGTTTCGTCACAGCCGATCAGGGTGGGTGACAAGAGCTAGACGGATCGCGATTGCGGTCTTGATGTCAGCCGGGCTCCTAGGGGCAGGCATGCAGGCCGATACTCCGCGATTGCTAGCTGCCAACGACGCAACTGCCCCGAGTGTCCTAGCTCTGACCGTGAGTCCCGGGGCAGTCGATACTGCGAGTTCCGCCGCGCTCATTTCTGCGACCGTCCAACTTCACGATGATCTTTCTGGTCTTTCGATCGGCGGCGCGGTGCCACTTACAGAAATTCGGTTCGTAAGTCCTTCGGGGTCTCAGACAATTCGCGGCTGGTTTTCGCACTCGAATCGTGTCAGCGGAGACCCGCTCGACGGCTCATATCGGACGACGGTGAGCGTCGCGCAGTATTCCGAGCCAGGTCATTGGAACGTCTCGTTAGTCACCTACGACCAGGCTGGGAACACTCGGACTTATGAAGTCGCTGAACTAGCTGCGAGCGGGTTCGGTAACGGGTTCGATCAATCCGGCTCCGGTGACACGACAGCGCCGAGTGTCGCGTCCTTCTCTGTGACGCCGACGACGGTGGACACCTCGCTATCTAGCCAAGCTTTAACAATTGCGATGAGATTGTCAGATGACCTCTCCGGAGTGTCGCTAGGTACATCAAGCGCAGCGAGTTCGGTGACGCTGGTCGGCCCGACAGGCAGCCACACCGTTTCCGCTTCTTTGGGATTCGCTCAACGCGTCAGCGGGAGCGCGCTCGATGGCTTCTACGCCACGACAACGTCATTGGGCCGTTGGTCTGAACAGGGTATTTGGACCGTGCAGTCGCTGAGCGTTCGCGACAACGTCGGCAACTCGCGGGTTCTAACGATGAACGAACTCGTTGGTGCATCGTTCCAGACGTCCTTCATTCAGGTTGGCAATGGCGACATTGTCGCTCCGCGATTTCGATCGTTCACCGTTACGCCGTCATCGTTAGATACGAGCACTGGCCCAGCACTAGCGGTATTTCGTGCGCGCATCACGGATGCAACCAGCGGTGTAGCAACGGGAGCCTCGAATACTCCGAGTGAAGTGCTGTTCGTTTCTACATCCGGCGAACAAAAGGTGATCGCACAGTTCGGGAGTTCTCAGCGCGTAAGCGGAGATGTGTTCGATGGCTGGTACGAGTTTGCGGTGACGCTTCCCCCGGGGTCGGAGCAAGGCATCTGGACTCTTGCCCACGCACGGCCAGTCGACGCTGCGCGCAACTTCAGTCAGCTCACCGCTACCGACTGGGGTGCCGCTGGCTTTCCGGTGAGTTTTGAGGTAAGAAGCGACGGCACGCCGAGCGCGCCGAGAAACGTGATAGCGGTGAAGTCGGGCATCGGCGGTGCGACCATTAGCTGGCTTGAACCGTCAGTCATCGGGTCGACGGCAATTGTCGGCTATGAGATCATTGCGACACCCGGTGGTCGGAGCGTCGAAGCAGGGCCCGGCGCTAGCGGGGCGACGATTAGTGGGCTCGCGGATGGAGTCACCTACACGTTTGTGGTGCGGGCTAACAACGCCGCCGGCCCTGGATCTTGGTCAGCGCCGAGCAACGCGCTCCGAATCGGAGACATCGACGACCTAACCGCCCCGGTGCTTGTTTCTCTTATCGCGCAGCCGGTTGTAGTGCAGACGACAACAGCGCCCGCAGTCGTAGAACTGCGAATCGGCGTGAATGACGACGCAAGCGGTCTCACAGGTGACTCAAGCCAACTAAGCACCATCACCGTGGTATCGCCTAGCTCTACGAGTACCCATCAAGCTCGGTTTGGTGCAGCGGAAATGGTCGCAGGTAACGCCCTGAGCGGTTCGTATGTCGCTCTGCTCACTTTGCCGCAGGGGAGTGAGATAGGGCCGTGGACTATTCAGTCGATTCAGCTTCGAGATGTGTCCGGACACCTGAGTGTGATTTCGACAGCCGACCTCGTCGCGGCAAGCCGACCGTCTGTAATAGTGGTCCAGACGGCGACTGTGGCAAGTGTCCCGCGCTCTGTAAGCGCTGCTGGCGGCATGGAGCGCGCGACTGTTAGTTGGTTGCCGCCTGCCACAGATGGAAACGCGTTCGTCACTGGCTACGTCGTAACGAGTTCACCAGGTGGTCATATCGCGAGCGTCAGCGGAGGTTCTACGAACGCGATTGTTACCGGCCTAACAAATGGCACGCAATACACGTTCACTGTGCGGGCGCTAAACGCCATAGGCACTAGCGCCCCATCGTCGCCGTCGAATGCGGTGACGCCGGGTGGCTCCGATGTTGTTGCGCCAAGCCTCGCGTCTTTCACGATTACGCCTAGTCAGCTCACTTCAACCTCAAGCACTCAAGCCGTAGCGATTATGGCCCGCGTTACAGATGCCGAAAGTGGTGTCGCCGACGCGAACCCGTTATCGACCGTCTCGTTCGCAAGGCCGGATATGTCAGACGCTGGTTTGGTTGTGTTCGGTGCGGCGCAACTAATCGCGGGAACGAGTCTTGATGGAACGTTTCGTTCCGACTTTGCACTAGAGGCGAGCCCCCTGAGCGGCTCGTGGCCTGTCACCGGAGTTGTACTGCGAGATCGCGCGGGCAACCAGGTGACGATCGCTCCGAATCTTTTGGCTACTGCTGGTTTCGCGACCGGGTTCTCGGTGGTTGGCCAACGCGTACCTGACGCTCCAACTCACGTGTCTGCGACGACTGGCTCACAGTCAGCCACCCTGACATGGTTAGCGCCAACAGATCAAGGTTCTTCACCAATTTCTAGTTATACGATTATGTCGACTCCCGCTGGTTTCACGATGTCAGTACCGGCCTCGACGACGACAGTGGTTGCTACGGGTCTAACTAATGGTCTCGCGTATTCCTTCACCGTCGTAGCTACTAACTCGAGTGGGCAAAGTCCAGCCTCGCAACCATCGAACTCCGTTACTCCGGGCGGGCCCGATACGGGAGCGCCAGCACTGGTCGCACTCAGCGTCGATCCACCTTTGATCGACACTGAGGTGGCACCGAGCATCGTCAACGTCGTTATGCGCGTAACAGACGCTGTTTCGGGCCTCACCGATGTTGCGCCGACGTCGAGCCTGCTGCTCAGATCGCCTAGCGGGGTCCAGACAGAATTTGGGATCGATTCGGTTCGCCGTACGAACGGCACTTCGCTCGACGGTAGTTACCTTGTTGTGATCGACATCGCCCAATACTCCGAGCAAGGTGCCTGGGTTTTCGCTGGCTTAGTCCTAAGAGACGTTGCTCGAAACCAGATCGTGATCGCAGAGGTTGCGCTAGGAACTCTAGGCTTCCCTACGGGTTTCTTGGTTAGCGGTTCACGGGTGCCGGACGCGCCGAGCAATGTCGAGTGTCGATTTCGGAGCGGTGGCATCGACGTAAGTTGGGCGCCGCCGACAGACTCGGGTTCGAGTGCGATCGTGAGCTACACGGTGACAGCGGTTCCGGATGGTTTTGTTCAGACGAGCACGGTCACACACTTGACGTTCGCAACATTGACCTTCGGTCGTACGTACACATTTTCGGTGCGTGCGACCAACAGCACAGGGACTTCGGCAGCGTCGGTTGCCTCAGCGGCTTGTGCAGTCGGTCTCGTCACAGCGAGTGGGGTCGGGGCGACGAGGCCGGTTGCGCGTCCTGCCGGCGGCGTGATCGACGACGCGAGAGACGCGATCGCGACTTCATGACAACAGCGGGGGACGGACGCCGTATCAGGGCTTGGTTGTGATGACGTAGTTACCGAGACCGTCGACGGTGGCGACGCTGCCGGGCGGCACGACGACCACCGTGAATGGTTCTTCAATGAGAGCAGGCCCCGCAATGACTACGCCCTCTGAGATGCCAGTCCCGTCGTAGACCGCGGCGCTAACCCATTCGCCGAAGTACGCCTCGCGCGAACCCGTCTTGGCTTCGGTAGCCGTAGTTGGTCGGCCAGACTCAGCTAGCCGTCGCGGTTTGGGGGTCTTGCCTCGCGCAGTCAGGCGCGCTCCGCGAACTAGCGGCTGCTGATTGGTGAAGCTGAAACCGCGCTCGGCTAGATGCTGTGTGTGGAAGGCACCGGCGAGATCGGAAATGAAGGTCGGTCCGAAATCACAGTCGCTTGGGATTTTGACGCTCATGTCGAAGTTTTGGCCTGGGTAACACATTTGTATGAACGTCGATGTCTCGATGTCCTCTGGAGGCAATGATGCCGGGCTTAGTTCGCGTGCGCCTTCCTCGATTAGTTCAGATAGCACTGCGCTGAGTCTGCCGAGATCAACTTTTGTGAGCGGTGCTACATAGCTGCGCAACAAGTCGATGACGTAATCAGCTACGAGCACACCTAACGCACTAAATGCAGGAGCGGCCTTCGGTACAACTATCCGCTCGACGCCTAGTTCGGGAGCGATAGCCCACGCGTGTACTGGCCCATTGCCCCCGTATGCGATTAGGGAAAGCTTGCGTGGGTCGACGCCGTACCCTGCGAGGACTTTGCGCGTGGCGTTTGCCATGTTGGCATTGACGATGCGTTCGACGCCCCAGGCTGCGGTTGTGACATCGACACCTAGAGGGTCGGCGATGGCGCTCTGCACCGATGCCCGCGCTGCGTCGATGTCGAGTTTCATGCGGCCGCCAGCGAAGTTCTCGACGGGCAGGTACCCGAGCACCAAGTCGGCGTCTGTGACAGTAGGGGCTGTTCCACCACGGCCGTAACAGACAGGACCGGGAAGAGAACCAGCGGACTCCGGGCCGACGAGAAGCGCTCCCTGACGGACTCGTGCGATGGAGCCACCGCCAGCGCCAACAGACTGCACGTCGACCATAGGCATGCCGATGTAGTAGCGATACCGCCAGTTCCAGTCTGTCTTTATCTCGGGTTGCCCGTCGCGCACCAAGCAAAGATCGAAACTGGTTCCGCCCATGTCGACCGCGACAAAGTCGTCGATGCCAGCCATCTGGGCTGCGATCGTCGCGCCCATTACGCCACCAGTAGGACCGCTCGCTAGGACGCTAACGGCACGTCGCTCAACATAGCTAGGAGGCATAACGCCACCCGTGCTTTGCATTATCAGTAGCTGTCCTGTGTAGCCAGCGGATCTCAACTTGTCTTGCAAGTTGTTGATGTAACGCCCGAGTTTCGGAGCGAGGTATGCATTGACGAGGGTCGTAGATACACGCTCGAACTCTGGACCGCGCGGCATCACTTCGTGGCTCAACGTGATGTGGTCTACATCGGGGAACTCTTCGAGGATTATCTCTCGTGTGCGAGTTTCATGTTCAGGGTTGACCGTCGAAAATAGATACATGACAGCTACAGATGTGACGCCAAGCTTCTTGAGGCGAGCCGCACCGGCACGCACTGCATCTTCGTCTAGGGCAAGTAACACCTCGCCTTCAAAATCGACTCGCTCTGGAATCGCGATCCGCGCGCGACGTCGAGCGATCGGCTCTGGTCCATGAGCAGATGGATCCCAGATCTGTTCTTTGTGGCAGCGTCGCATCTCGATTTCGTCGCGATGGCCGGCTGTGACGAGCAGCCCAGTGTTGGCGCCGTTCATTTCGATCATCGTGTTGTCGCCTGTGGTAGTGCCGTGGACGACGATCTCGGTTTTCTCACAGAACTCAGAGAGGCTCAGACCGAACTTCGTAGCTAGTTCGGCGACGCCGTTCATTACGCCGATGCTCTGATCTTCGAGTGTTGAAGGAGTCTTATCGAGGACAACCTCGCCGCTTGGGGTGACGCAGATCAGGTCAGTGAAGGTACCGCCAACGTCGATTCCGATTCGGTAACCCACTAGTACAGTCTCCGTGTCGTGCGACATTTGTCGGTTGCAGTCAGATCGACCTCGAGTGTGAGTTCTTCGAGTGAACCGTTTAGAACAACCCCGTAATCGCGAAGTGCGCCTTCCACAGACACGTACTCGTCGAGGACATCGTCGAGCACAGCTTGCGGATCTCGATCGAGAGCGTCGCCCCAACCACCACCACCGCCGTAGTCGTACATGATGCGATCGCCTGCTCGCATCGGGACGTCGTTAGCGGTATGTTCGACCTTGAACGGATCATCGCTGCCGTAACGCAGGATCATTTCGTTAGGGCTGCCGTTGGCGCCACCAAAAATCCCAACCATTGGGTACTTCATGCCAACCACGTATGTGTAGACCGTGGAGTCGACACGAACTTCTTTTTCGTAGTGGCTACCGCAAATGCCGCGCCACTGGCCAGCGCCCCCACTGTCGGTGCGATAGTCGCGCGACCACTGGATGTGCGGGAAGAGGCTCTCGTTGATTTCTGCCGTCGCTTTCCAGAGGTTTCCGAAACTCGCCGACAGAGCGCCCCACGCGTCCATACCTTTGGCTGCGTTGCACCAGCCGGCGTATACCTCAGCTGAGTGATCGACGAACGGGAGGCTTGTGCGCGGGTCTATCCCTCGAATGACAGTCGGGATTCCTGTCTTATAGGTCTGCGGTACTGCGCGTTCTGGAAGCACGTGTTGCATCGCGACAGCGATGACTTCGCCGACGTCGGCTCCGGGGTGGTGTGTACCTGCACTAACAGGTCGTCCGCTAGTCGGGTTGAGTACGCATCCCTCGGGGATTACGAGCTTGATACTTTCGAAGAAGCCTTCGTTCTTTGGGATTTCAGGGTCCATCATCGAAGCGATCTGCCCAATTGTGTAGCCGCGAGTATTCCCGAATGTGCTCCAGGCCTGCAGGTGCGGACGTGTATCGGAACCAGTGAAATCGACCGTGAGGTCGGCGCCGTCGACGGTGATCTTGACGTGCAGGTGAACATCTGGATTGCCTAGGGGATCGTGGTCGACATACGCGTCTGCTTCGTATACGCCGTCTGGCCACGCAGCGACCTCTTCGCGGAAGCGTTTTGATGCGTACTCGATCATGGAGTCGACGCCAGCCCTGACACGATCGCTGCCGTGATGATCCAAGATTTCTTGGAGCCGTCTTACGCCTAGTTGTGCGGCGCCAATCTGTGCGCGGAGGTCGCCGATGTAATCGGGGATGCGGTTATTTGTCTGCAATGCGTAGAGGATGTCGCGGCGTTCCTTGCCCTCGTCTATGACCTTCACGACGGGCCATCGAACGCCTTCGCCCCAGATGTCGTTTGCGGTCACGTTGTAGCCACCTGGTACCGCTCCACCAGTGTCGCCATGATGACATTGGATTGAAGCGATCAGCACCATGTGACGCGTCCCGGAAACCGGATCGTCAGCAAAGACTGGAGCGAAGACGTTGTAGTCGGGGAGGTGACCTCCACCGTGGTACGGGTCGTTGGCTACAAAGACATCGCCCTCGCGAAATTCGTCGACTCCGAGGAACTCGAGAGCGAACCGAACCGGCAGAGTGCTCGTGAGCATGAACTGCGGGATACCAACAGAAAGTGCTGCGAGTCGCCCCTTGGCGTCGAGGATTGTGGCGTTGCGTTCGTTGCTCTGGTTGAGAATTGGCGTCGTGGCGGTACGGCTGACATAGACCGCCATCTCAAAGCAAATGGTCTCCATCCCATTGCGGATTACTTCGGCCGTGATCGGGTCGATGTCGATGTGAGCAGCGACGCTTGGTCGGCTATTGGCTAGGCCGACGATGTCTATGCCGCTCGGCGATGGGTTTGCCATGGATTCAACCTTCAACAGAACCTGACACTGGTGTCAGGTATCTTAGCGACGGTTCTAGGCGCGTTCCCATAGGTCGCGTAAGGCGTCAGCGGCGGCTAGTGGAGCCGCAAGTGGCCAAAAGTGCCCGCAGTCAAGCACATGAAGGCTTGCGCCAATTCGAGTAGCCAAACGCTCTCCCATGAGAGGTGGGGCATAGATGTCGTTAGCGCCCCAAATGACCGCGGCTGGCAACGTGTCGCCAAGTGCGTCGACTGCTGGTTGCCACTCTGCGCCAACATCGATCGCTGATCTGTAAAGCGTGAGTATGCAGCGCTTCATCATGTCGTCGATGTGCGACGCCATCCTCGCAGCGGCGGTCGCGCCTACCTCAGAGGTGAAAGCGACAGCGAGCACACCCTCGGTCATGGCCTCCATGATTTGTTCGCCGAGTTCGGGTGTCTGCCACGCCTTCGCTGTTTCGTGCCAGACGTAGGTGGCATCGATTGGCCCACCGCCACAAGCCCATGTTCTAAGCAGGTCCGGGCGCACAGACGCAACTCGCTGGGCGAGCAACGCGCCCCAGTCGTGACCAACGAGATCTATCGGCTCGCCAATTCTCTCGAGTTGTTCAATGATCCAACCTGTGTAGAACTCTTTGGTCGCGTCGACCTCGGGTACGAAACCATCGGGGAGAGGTGTGCCGAATCCGGGGAGCTCGAGGGCAATCGTGTCGGATCGGGCACAATTTGCGCGAATCTCATCCCAGATCTCCGCGGTTTCGGGCACCCCATGAATAAAAACTGCTGTCATGTTGTGGCACGGTAGCGTCTTTTGTCAATGGCGATCTGAGCTGTCGATCCGTCCACTCAGTTTTGTCAGCAGGGTCCGAAAGGTTTGCTCCGAATGTCTAGCAATGCGAGTCTTGTCGCTAAGGCGCTCACGAAATCGTTTGGCCCACAGCTAGTTCTGGATGCGGTCACGTTCACAGTTGCCCCTGGCGCGCGCATCGGAATAGTTGCGCCGAATGGAACCGGCAAGACAACATTGTTGCGGTTGCTCGCCGGCCTAGAACGGCCAGATTCCGGTGCCGTGGAGCGCCAACCTGCACGAGCGACCGTAGGCCTTCTCGCTCAAGAACCAGAACGCCGCGCCAGAGAGACACTCGCGGGTTTCTTATCGCGGCGTACCGGTGTACGTGCAAGTGAAATCGAACTTGATCTCGCCAGCATCGCACTAGCCGAGGCAGAACTCGACTCTGAGGACAGGTATTCGGATGCACTCGATGCGTACCTGTCCTTGGGTGGTCCCGATCTTGAGGCGCGTATCGGCGAGGTATTGGCAGATGTCGGTCTCGACCCTTTATTGCTAAGCGTTGAGATGACCGCACTCTCGGGCGGACAGGCAGCCAAAGCTGCACTCGCAGCCTTACTGCTTAGTCGGTTCGATGTCTTCTTGCTTGACGAGCCAACTAACGACCTCGACTTCGCGGGGATCGAAAGGCTCGAACGATTCGTGACGAATCTGAGCGCCGGATGCATCGTTGTTTCACATGATCGTGCGTTTCTCGACAAGGTCGTTACTTCGATCATCGAGCTAGATGACAACGCGCATACGGCTGTCGAATTTCGTGGTGGCTGGGCCGCGTATCTGAAGGAGCGCGCAACGCAGCGTAGGCACGCAGAAGAACAGTTCGACACCTACCAAGCCCGAAAGGACGACCTCCGCAAGCGATCACAACGCGAGAGCGAATGGGCGCACAAGGGCGTCTCCAAAAACGCAAAGTCAGACGAGTCAGACAAGTTCATCAAACAGTTCAACCGCGCTTCGAGTGAAAAGGTTGCGGCTAAGGCCAAGCGAACAGACAAGATGCTGCAACGTCTCGAGGTAGTCGAAAAGCCGTGGGAGGGTTGGGAGCTTCGTCTTGAATTCAATGAAGCCCCACGTGGCGGGGCAGTAGTCGCTCGGCTCGTCCGGGCCGTTGTGCAACGCGGCGACTTCAAACTTGGACCTATCGAAATCGAGATCGGCCATGGCGAACGCGTGTGCCTCGTAGGTCCGAATGGCAGTGGCAAGACAACACTGATTGCTGCGATGCTCGGCGATATCGCTCTCGACTCGGGTACGCGCCATGTCGGTCCCGGAATTGTGTTCGGGACTCTCGACCAACGGCGAAGTTCCTTTACTGGCAACGGCACGCTGTTTGAGCTATTCGCGTCGATCACTGGACTCGATATGTCTGAAGCGCGATCGTTGCTCGCAAAATTTGGCCTAGGCGCTAGCCATATTTCGAGGTCGGCAGACACGCTGTCTCCAGGCGAACGCACACGCGCCGAATTGGCGAGGTTCGTCGCTACTGGCGCGAACTGCATAGTTCTCGATGAACCAACGAACCATCTCGACTTAGCTGCGATCGAACAGCTAGAGCTTGCACTAGCGAGCTTTTCAGGCACCGTGATTCTTGTGACTCATGATCGCAAGATGCTCGACGGCCTGGCACTCACGCGGCGGATCGAAATTGCCGATGGAAAGCTGATGCGCGACCTCGCTGTTTCTTCGGGCCTACTCTGAACGGATGGTGTACATGCGTCGGATCAAGGTGGTACTCGGCATTCCAATGGTGGTCGCATTAGCCGCAAGCTGTGGCGGTTCTGACACGAGCGACACGACAACGACTCTGAGTCCAGGTACTGACTCAAGCGACACGACATCGCCGGGTACCGCTTCCACAGAACCGAGTGTTGCTAGTTCCGCTACTTCAAGCACGCTTCCTTCCGATGACCCGCTTGTTCTGTATGGCACAGGTATCGGCTTTGAGAGATTTGGTGCTAGCGCAGATCACGCTGTGTCCACGTTTACGAAACTCCTAGGCTCGCCGAGCGACGACCGTGTCGAGACGGCGTTTAGTTCGAGCTATGGCGTGTGCCCCGGAAACAAAGTGCGCATCGTCGAGTGGGGCGGTCTCGTGTTGTTGTTCACCGACGGCGAAACTGAGTTCGCGCCAGCAAGAGATGAGTTCACGTTCTTTGAGTGGCGAATTCGTGATCTCGGTGATGCAACGCCGCCATTAGTGACATTAAATGGCAGCGGAATCGGCGATTTCTCATACGACCTCGAGGATGCGGAAGGTTCCGACCTCGAGATATTCGAAGACGATTTTCTCGGAACGTCGTTCACTATCGGCGGGGACAAAGATGGAATTCGCGGGACGCTGATGACGACGGAGATTGATGCGGTTGTTGTGGGAACTATGGCCGCGGGTAGCTCCTGCGGCGAATAATCGCCCAGCTCGCTAGGCGAAGATCTCGTCAGATATCCGGTCTAGATGCCAGGACGTCGGCCCTAATAGATATTCAGACGCTGTTGCGCGCCGCATGAAGAGGTGCAGATCGTGTTCTTCTGTGTAGCCGATACCGCCGTGAATTTGAATTCCTTCTAAGAGCGCGCTGCGGGCAGCGCGACCAGCAGCGGCCTTGGCGACATGGCACGCCCGAGTCCTGTCGGCGCTACCAGCGTCGACAGTCATCGACGCGTATTGCACAGAGGCGCGTGCGCGCTCAACAACCAAGGACATGTCCGCGAGCTTGTGTTGGATGGCTTGGAATGACCCGATCGGTTTACCGAACTGTTCGCGTTCCTTTGCATAATGCAAGGTCATGTCGAACAGGCGGCGCGCCGTGCCGACCATATCCGCTGCGATCGCGACGTGACTTCTATCGATGAACGCGCTCCACGCTTCGGGGGAGCAGGGAATGATCCCGCCGATTTCGTCGCCCGTATCCCACTCAAAGAATCTTCGACTTTGATCGACGGTCGACACCGGAGTGAGCGCTCGTTCTCCAGGGTTGGTTAGCACGGTGACCACGACACCGGAATCTGTGGCATGGACTAAAGCAATGTGGTCGGCGATGTCGGCATCGACGATGAAGGACTTCACTAGATCGTCGCTCGGTACCCAGAAGCCATTAAGCCCGGCTACGGCAACAGTGCCGACAATCTCGCCAGCTGCTGTGGCGTCGCGCAACGCGGAGTCGGCATCGAGAGATTCAAGTAGACCAGCAAACAACGCAACGCTCGCAAAAAATGGTCCAGGAGCAGCGACATAGCCGAGTTCCTCTAGGAAAATGCATAGATCTGTGCAATTGTTGCGACCAAGTTCTGCGTAGTCGCGGAGGCATGCCCACAAAGGAGCTTGGACGGAACGGTCGGTGACGTGCGATCTCACTAGGGCGGGTGGGCATTGCTTTGCCAACAGGTTTCGCGCAGTTGTTGCGAGCAAGTCCTGTTCTGAGGTCAATGAAAAATCCATGCTCGCCTAGTTCCTTGGAAGGCCGAGCACGCGCTGGGCGATGATGTTGCGCTGGATCTCGCTTGAACCACCAGCGATCGTGTTAGCGAAACTTATATAGAAACTGTTCACCCATCGCCCGTTCTCTGCGCCTCGCAGTGCATCTGTGACTGCGCCATACGGCCCGAGGATTTCCATACCGAGTTCGAACGCTGCCTTGCCGGCCTCGCTCGAAGCGAGCTTCATGTAGCTATGTTCCGGTGCGCTCGAACCTTGCGCGTAGCTAGCAAAACCTTTGTAGCCGAGCGACCGCAATGACGATGCGAGTTCGTGCATCGCGGCGATCTTGCGACGCACCCCTACGTCATCGTGGCAGCCGTTGGCCTTAGCTAACTCGACGAGCGAAGTTACGGTCTGCTCGAGCCGAGCGACTCCATCGACCCAGAGTCCAGCTCGTTCGTGTGCAAGCGACCCTTGGGTGATCGCCCACCCGCCATTCAATTCTCCTACGAGGTTGCAGACCGGAACGTGGACGTCCGTGAAGAACACTTCGGCAAACTCGGCTTGGCCGTTGATATGCGTGAGTGGCCGCACTTCGATGCCTGGCGAATCCATGTCGATAATCAGCAACGAGATCCCTTTGTGTTTCGGGGCTTGTTGGTCGGTACGGACATAACAGAAACATTTGGAGGCAACCATCGCGTAGCTCGTCCAAACTTTCTGGCCATTGACGATGAACGTATCGCCATCGAGGTCTGCTCGGGTAGTTAGACCAGCTAGGTCAGAACCCGCATCTGGCTCTGACATGCCGATGCACCAGATTGTGTCGCCTCGAATCGCTGCTGACACAAGCGTCTTCTGGTCGTCGTTTCCGTATTCGAGCAGGCTTGGACCGACGATCGCGTAACCAGGAAAGTGAGTGGCGCGCGGGACACGGCGACGGCTCAGTTCCTCTAGGTAGATCATGGTTTGCGATGGAGTGCAATTTCGTCCACCAAGTTCGGGAGGGAACCCAGGAATCATCCAGCCATTGTCGAACAACTTCGCTTGCCAAGCCTGAAGCCATGGGGCGATGATCGCATCGCCGTTGGCTTCGCCTTGAAAATCGAATCCGTTAGCGGCCTCGACCGGAGTGTGTTCGTCGAGAAACGCTCGTAGTTCTGACAGAAACTGTTGATCAGGTTCTGTCCACTCGAGCTTCAACAGTGCCTACTTGGCTGGCGTGAACGTGCACGGCATTCTCTTAATGCCGTGGATGAATGCGCTCTGCAACATCGCTGGCTCTCCGCTGATCTCTATGTCTGGGAGGCGCCGGAAAAGTTCCTCAAACATGACGCTGATTTCGCGTCGAGCAAGATTTGCGCCTAAGCAGAAGTGAGGGCCACCCGCACCAAAGCCGACATGCTCGTTGGGGGAACGAAGCACATTGAAGTTGAAGGGGTTCTCGAACTTGCGCTCATCGCGATTTGCCGAGTTGTAGAACATCACGCACTTGTCACCCTGTTTGATGGCCTGACCACCAACAACAGTGTCGCGACTAGCCGTACGGCGGAAGTGAATAACGGGTGTAGCCCAACGAACGATTTCTTCGACAGCGGTCGGTGACACGTTCGCAAAATCGGCTGCCCAAATCTCTCTCTGACGGCGATGTTGTGTAAGTGCGAGCATCCCGTGGCTGATCGCGTTGCGTGTGGTCTCATTGCCAGCTGCCACAAGCAACAAGAAGAATGATCCGAGTTCGGCGGAGGTGAGCTTGTGCTTACCGTTTTCATCTTCGATCTCTGCCATCATCAGCGAGGTCGTAATGTCGTCGCGGGGGTTAGCGAGTCTGTCTTCTGCTAACGCAAGCCCGTAATTGAAGAGTTCCATGCCGGCGCTCATGAGTTCGATACCGCTCGACACATATTCGGGGTCGCCGACCCCAAGAATCGTGTTCGTCAACTCGAAGATCCTGTGGTTGTCTTCGCGCGGGATCCCGAGCATGTCGCAGATCACCTGAAGCGGGAGTATCGCTGCGATGTCGTTTACGAAGTCGCACTCGCCCACGCCAGCGACGCTGTCGACGATTTCTGCGGCTTGCCTGTGCACGTCCTCTTCGATCCTTGCAACTTGGCGAGGCGTGAAACCGCGGTTCACGATTAGCCGGAGTTTCGTGTGCTTTGGCGAATCCATGTTGATCATCGATCCGAGCCACTCAGCGATTGCTGGCGGAATGTCGCCGATGTTGATGCTCGGAGTGCTGCGGAACGTATCTGGGTCTCGCGACACGGTGAGCACGTCGTCGAAACGAGTCATCGCCCAGAAACCGGCACCCTTAACCGCTTCGAACAACATTTCTTCGCCGGGCGCAGGCTCGAATAGCGGTTCAGCATGAAAAGTGATGGGCGCTTCATCGCGGAGCTTCGCGAATATCGCTTCACGGTCGGGTCGCATCCAGACCTCAATGTCGCCAAGTTTGATTTCGTCGAGGGACAGGTCTGTTGTTGGCTTGTCAGCAAGTGTTGTCATGCCAAGACTCTAGGTTCGATTGCACAGCAAGGCATTGCTAGGTTCGACGGCGATGTCTTTGAAGGTCCCATTCTCGTTATTGGTCGTTACGGCGTCTGTGACTATCGGTTTCGGAGCGATATTCGCGTTGCTTCCAGTTTTCCAGGATGCACTGCAGTTCGGCGATGTTTGGCTCGGGGGTGTCACCGCAGCGAGTTTCATCGCAGGGTTCATCGCCCAAGCTGGTTTGTCGCGTTATGCCGACCGCGGTTACGGGCATCACCTACTGTTGGGTGGGGTAGTCGCAGCTGCGATCGGGTGTGTTGGGGTAGCTGTCGCTGACTCCGTAGCAGTGTTGCTCGGCGCTCGGGTCTTGCTCGGACTAGGCGAAGGCGCGTTCCTCCCTGCAGCGCGACGCGTCGTGATCTTGAAGAACCCCGACAATGTCGGTGTGGCTCTCGGCCGAATGGGTTCGGCAGCGATGGTCGGGTTTTTGTCGGGACCGCCGTTAGCTGCGTTTGTTGCTGCGCAAGCGGGCCTTCGCGCGCCATTCTGGGTCATCGCCGTTCTGTTGGCTACGTCGCTGCCTGTAATCGCCCGATTCGAAATCCCGGCGACCGATCACGCGATCCACGCCACGCCGACAAGGGCCTTGCTCGCGATTCGCGGTGTGCGGGCTGGAATGCTGCTTGGCGCAGGTCTTTTCGTTGCGATAGGTGTGTATGACTCGCTCTGGGCGAAGTTCTTGCAAGAGGAGCATGGTGCTTCTACTCAGTTCGTCGGTTGGAGCCTTCTGCTGTTCGCTGTTCCGATTGTCATCATGAGTCCGCGTATGGGCAAGGTGTGCGATCGCTTAGGGCCTGTACGAGTTGGGTCACTTAGCATCTTGTATTCGGTGCCGTTCATCGCGGCTTATGGGTTTCTTCCGAACAAGTGGTTCATAGCGAGCCTTGCAATATTTCATTCGTTCTCTGAAGCTGCAGTGACCCCGTCGTCGCAGTCGGCGGTTGCTAGGTCGAGTCCGCCAGCGCTCGTTGCTGCAGGACAAGGACTTCTCGATGGTTTCGGTTTACTGGTAGCTGCAGCATCTGCGCTCCTGTTCGCTCCGATCTACAGCGTCTTCGGCGCATGGGCGTTGTGGAGCGGGCTTGCAGCCTGTGTCGCCGCGACCGGGTTCGCTGCGCGTCGTGTTGGTCGGGGTCTGTTCGCTCCTGTCGACGCGGTCCCCGTCGACGCCCTGTAAATTCGGTTCATGGCAAACGAAACCGGTGACCGCGCTTTCACGGAACCTTCGATCATGGGTTCTACGCCAGAGATGGTGTTTGCCGGGGCAACAAGTTTTGCTCGCCGCAAATACACGCGTGATCTAACCGACGCCGAAGTCGTAATCAGCGGAGTCCCGTGGGATTGCAGCACGACCTACCGGCCGGGGACACGGCTCGGGCCCCGCGCGATTCGTGCTGCAAGCGCCAACCTGTGTTTCGGCAAAGTTTGGCCGTGGAACATCGACCCGTTCGATCATCTCGGGGTCATCGACTGGGGCGATATTGCTTTTAACGAGGGCTACCGCGACACCATGTCAGCGAACGTCGAGGCTTATGCGCGCCAAGTAGTTGCTGGCGGTCGCAAGACATTGACAATAGGTGGCGACCACTACATAGCGCTACCGATGCTGCGCGCAATTGCAGCGCACTACGGCCCCGTTGCTCTTGTGCATTTCGATGCACATAGCGACACATGGGAAGACGACTACGAGCATCACGGCACAATGTTTCTTACCGCAATCGAAGAAGGTCTTATCGACGTTGAACGTTCAGTGCAAGTTGGATTGCGTACGTTCAACGAGAGCGATAGTGGCATCACTGTTTTCACCGCTCCATGGGTACATGACAACGGACCCGATGCCGTCGCTAGTGTCATCAAGGAACGCGTTGGCGAAGGCGCTGCTTACCTCAGCTTCGATATCGACTGCCTCGACCCTGTGTTCGCGCCGGGAACTGGCACGCCGGTGTGTGGTGGTCTATCGATGTATCAGGCACAGTCAATTCTGTACCGCCTCGGTGGCATCGACTTTGTGGGCATGGACATCGTTGAGGTCAGCCCGCCGTTCGATCATGCAGAAGTAACAGCGTTGGCAGCAGCGACACTTGGTCTCGACTGGTTGTGCCTGTTGGCAGCGAACAAGTTGGGAATGGCGACGCCGAACCCGTATCAGGGCGGCAGCGGGGTAGTGACGGTAAAGACTTGAGCAGTCCCTAACTCAGCCTTCGCCTAGCGCTGGCATGAACTTCGGCACACCGGCGGGGACCCCTTCAAAAAGCTTGGCCGAAGCAGCATCGACGGAGTCGAGAGTCCATTCCATCTCGTCTGTCGACTCGGTAACGGGACGCCAGCCGCGCAGCACCTGGATGTTGCCGCCCATGACCTTCATGACCTGGCCTGTGATGCCAGTAGAAAGGTCAGACGCGAGCCATGCGACAACAGCAGAAATATTCTCTGGTGCGAACTGGTCTGGCTTGCCCTCTTTCTTGGCCATGAATTCACCAGCGAGGTCCTCGGTAAGCCGGGTGCGCGCTGTCGGGCAGATTGCGTTTACGCGGATGCCCATGCGCTCTAGTTCTCGAGCCATCACGATTGTCATCGAAGCGATACCCGCTTTGGCTGCTGCGTAGTTGGCCTGGCCACCGTTGGCGTAGAGGCCTGATTCGCTTGCTGTGTTCACGATCTTGGCGTTGACTGGTTCGTTCGTCGCCTTGTACTGCTCGCGCCAGTAGGCAGCAGCAAAACGACTCGGCGCAAAGTGACCTTTGAGGTGAACGTCGATAACAGCATCGAACTCTTCCTCTGTCATCGAAAAGCTCATGCGGTCGCGAAGGATGCCAGCGTTGTTGATGAGGATGTCAAGTCCGCCGAAAGTCTCGACGGCCTGACTTATGAGTGCTTCGGCGCCGGACCAACTGCTCACAGAGTCGCCGTTCACGACAGCGCGCCCACCTGCCGCATTGATCTGCTCGACGACCTGCTGTGCCGGGCTTAGGTCTGCGCCGCTGCCGGTTGCGTCGGCACCGAGGTCGTTCACAACAACTGCAGCGCCTTCAGATGCGAGCAACACAGCGTGTGCAGCGCCTATGCCACGACCAGCACCGGTAACAATCGCGACCTTGCCATCGAAACGACCCATGGTTTTCTCCTTGTTATATCTGTGACGACTGGACTTGTTAGTCGCCGTTGAACTCTGGTGAGCGCTTTTCTTTGAAACCGGCCATACCCGCGAGCAGGTCGGGGCTCGCCGTCGCGAGTGCTTGGAAGTGACCTTCTGTTTCGAGGCTTGCGGTGAGGTCGGACTCGAAGCTTGTGTTTAACAGCCGTTTGCTGAGACCGAGTGAACGCGTCGGACCCGATGCGAGCGTCGCGCACAGCGCATCGCCAGCGGATCTGAGCGAATCGAGATCGTCGTAACACTCGAGTGCGAGGCCAGCTGCGACGGCATCGTTACCGACGACTGTTTCGCCGAGCATCACAAGCGCTTTCGCCTTCTGCAGCCCGACAAGACGCGGGAGCAGATATGCGCCACCTGCGTCTACTACAAGTCCCCACTTTGGGAACGTCCAGATGAACTTGGTTGCAGTATGCGCGAGCACAAAGTCGCACGCGAGAGCTAGGTGAGCGCCAGGCCCGACAGCGGCTCCGTTGACCACGGCTACCGTCGGCTTGTCGAGTTCCCAAAGTTCGCGAATGAATGACTGCACTCCAGATCGCAGAGCTTCGCTGGTCTGCCGTGGCCGGAAATCGGGTGACCCTGCCTGCATGACGGTCGATGCTGAAAGGTCCATGCCGGAGCAGAACGCATCACCGGCGCCGGTGACGAGCACGCAGCGCACATCCGGGTTCGCGCGGGCAGCGCGCACTGCATCGGTGATGCCGTCGCGCATCTCAGCTGTAAGCGCGTTCTTGGCATCGGGACGGTCGAGTACGAGCCGCATGACGCCGTCGGAGATCGTGACATTCAACATTTAGATACCGTTGCGATTCGTGAGAATGTTCACGACGGCGACACCGCTACCGCGACCACCTGCGTTGTGCTGGAGTGCAAAACCATTGCGTATTTCTACTTGCCGGTCGCCAGCCTGGCCGCGCAACTGCCACCAACACTCGGTGATCTGTGCGACGCCTGTTGCCCCTATTGGATGACCCTTAGCGAGCAGACCCCCACTGGTGTTCACTGGAATGCGTCCAGTGAGAGATGTCTCGCCTTCTAACGACGCGATCCCGCCGCGACCTTTCTCGACGAAGCCGAGGTCTTCGATGTCGAGAATCTCGGTGATCGTGAAACAGTCGTGAACCTCGGCGCAGTCGATCTCTGCCGGCGTGATCCCAGCCATTTGGAATGCCCGGTCGGACGCAATCCTCGTGACCTTGATTTCTGTGAAGCTGTCCTTCTCGTGCAAGTAAGGGTGGTCGGTAGCGACACCGAATCCAGCAACAAATACCGGCTTGTCTGTGAACTCGTGCGCCCGCCCAGCGCTTACCAACAAGACCGCAGCAGCACCATCTGTTTGTGGGCAACAGTCGAGGAGATGAAGCGGATAACAAACCGGGGGCGAGGCCAAGACTTGTTCGATCGTAATTTCGTTCTGGAAGTGGGCGTAAGGATCGCGCGCCCCGTTGTAATGGTTCTTTACGGCGACACTCGCCAGCATCTCGCGCGTAGTGCCGAACTCTGCCATATGACGGGTCGCGAACGGAGCGAACAGCACAGGGGCGGTTTCGCCGCGAGTAAAGATCGGATGACCCGCAGCAGCGCGCGAGAGCAGTCCTTCTTCTGTGCTCTTGTCTCGCATTTTCTCGACGCCGATGACGAGGACAACGTCGTGAACGCCACTCGCTACTGCCATTGCTCCAACGCGAAAGGCATCCGACCCAGATGGGCAAGCGTTCTCGATGCGTGTGCATGGGATGCCAGCGAGACCAATTGCTGTTGGGATCGTGTTTCCACCGATGCCTTCTTGGCCCCAGAGCGTGCCGCGCTGTGTGGCTACGAATGCAGCTTCAACCTGTGAAGGATCGAATCCCTTATCGACGGCTTCGACAGCAGCCGAGAATGCTCCCGCCGCCATTTGTTCGTAGCTCTGATCGAAAAGTTCGCCCATCTTGATAAGGCCTGCGCCTACAACTGCGACCTTGTTCCAACTCATGATTGGCTCTCTGTTATGGGCTGGGCTTTGAACCCATAGACAGGGACTCCACGTTCGTGCGCGTACTTACGCAGAACAAGTCGCATGCGACGACCGATTTCTACCTGCGAGCCATCGTTTGCAACCTGCAACATGATTCGCGATCCGTCGTCTAGGTCGAGCACAGCTATCGGAAGCGGAGCTTCGAAGGGTGCTGGCATCGTGTAGTTAATAACGAACGTGTGCACAGTTCCCTGGCGCGCTAGTTGCACGGCTTCGAGTTTCGGGCCGCCACAGTTTGCACAATGCGGATGGATCGAAGGGGGAGTGTTGATCGTGCCGCAGTCGACACAGCGACCACCGAGCAGCTGCAACATTTCCTCTGCGCCTCGCACAAAAAGGGCGGACTCCGGCGGCACCCCCATCGGAACTGTTTCGCCACCTGCGATTAGTTGTGATCGCACTCGCAGCGCCTTCGAATAAGAAACGGGTTTGCCTTCTCTTAGGGCACTCGCTAGGTGTTCTGTTCCGGCGACTGGTAGCTCGGTTTCGAACAGCACCGCTGTTGCGCGCCCACCGCCGTAGGCGACGGCCGCGCTAGTTCCGATATCGGCAAGTCCGCCGATGATCCCGAGCATCGCTGCTGCTGCACCAGTATCGCCGAGTTCTGAGTAGATGGGTGCGCACGTCAGGTTCGGTGCTTTAGCGCGCTTGGCTACCACAGAGCCGAGTCGCCCGTCTGGATCTGGTACCGACCAACTAGAGATGTCTTCGCCTGCGAGCGCATCGGTGACCTCGGCCACGAGTGGAAGGAAGATGCGTTCTCGGAACAGCCGGCCGTCGTAGATGTCGCGTTGGCTCGTATCGCCGTCGCCTCGGTAACGATCGAGCAGAGGGCGCGAGCGCGTGACTCTAGAAACAATGCGTGCACCGCCACCTTCATCGGCGAGGACAAACGCAGCGGCACCAGCACCAGCACGTGTCTCGTAAGAACTGCCTGGCGCGGGCCGAAGATCATCTGAAGCGACCACTAGAGCGAAACGGGCAGACCCAGCCTTGATGGCGTCGGCGCTCGCAAGCAATGCTTCGATGCCTGAATGTGGTGAACCGCTGCACAATATGCCAGCGACGTGTGGAGCAAGGCCGAGTGCGCTGCTCAAGATTGCATGGCTCGGACCGTCTAGGAATGGTGGTCGAGAAGTTCCCCACCACAAACCGTCGATGACTCCAGCATCGAGGCCAGCGGCATCGATTGCAGCGGTAGCGGCATCCCATGCCAGAGTTAGCGAGTCTTCATCAGATCCGCAGAGTCCCGCTTGCCCACGCCCACCTTTGCGGTCCCACGCCGCATTGACATCGGCAGTTAGCAGTCGGAGCGATGGAGCGCCAGCCCCGACACCCAATATACGAACTTGATTCATTCTCAAATGCTCCGAAGTTGTGAACGAGTTGTCATGTATCGGCCACGTGCGACGAGTGCCGAGACTGACATTAGCGTCAGGTTTCTCGCCACACTTATGAGAGAACGTTGCCATTCAAGAAGGGCAGCGCGTCGTTAAGCATCTATTCTTCGGTGAGTGTCGGTAGTGAACGAAAATCAAACGTCGGTAGCGTCTAGAGATGGCGAAGCAACGGCCGAGGCGTCGTTTCTGACTTCGTTCTTTGCAACGATCCGAAGCCCGGTGCAACTCCCCGGTCTAGTGGTAATCCCATTACTGCTCATCGGTGCATCTAAGGGCTATATCGCTAGTTATCCGGCATGGATCCCGATAACCGCGCTGGCATTAACTCAACTTGCTAACACCGCCGCACATGTTAGGTGGCCAACCCCGACGTTGCAGCGACACTTCTTGATCAGATCTATGTCGATGATGATCCCGATCACGGTCATTGTCTATTTGACTGGCTGGGGTGCGGCGTTCGCGATTGGTTTCGCGTTCGGTGGCTTGGAACTCATCAGGACGACGGATTCGCGGTGCACGATGCCTGCGGTAGCCGTGGTGATTGTTTGCATCGCACTCGGCGAACTCGCGGTGTCGCTTGATTTGGTATTGACGATGCTCGATCAGCCCATCGGACATGGACTTGCTGTGTTCCAAGCGACAGGAACTGCACTAGTCATACTCGCAGTAGGAGCAGAGGCACGCGAGAAGGAGAGCCGCGACAAAGCATTGAGAAGTAGGGAGGAGTGGTTCAGGGCGCTCGTAGAGCATTCATCTGACGTCGTGTGTGTGCTTGGGGCCGACTACACAAACATGTACACGAGTCCTTCTGTCGGCACGCACCTCGGTTACCCGCCAGACGAACCGGTATTTCAGCCATCGGTTGTGCATCCCGATGACGTCGAGCGAGCACTCGACGGCTTCTTAGCTGCTGTCTCCGATCCAAGCAAGATTGTCGAGGCAGAGGTTCGCCTGTTGCATGCGAGCGGCGAGTACCGCACCTTCGAGGTGAGTATCTCTAGTCGCCTCGACGACCCGGACGTCGCCGGAGTCGTATGCAACTTGCACGACGTCACGATGCGGCGCGACTACGAGAGTCAGCTGCAGCATCAAGCACTCCACGACGCGCTTACCGGTCTCCCTAACCGCGTTGCTTTTATGGATCATCTCGAGCGGGCACGAAGGATCGCGGTGCGAGACCAGACCATGCTCGCTGTACTTTTCCTCGATGTAGACAGGTTCAAGTTTGTTAACGACAGTCTCGGACATGACATCGGAGACCGCTTGCTTGTAGAGGTCGCCGACAGGCTCGTGTCTTTCGTGCGCCCTGGCGACGTAGTCGCTCGCTTCGGGGGAGACGAGTTCACGATGCTGCTCGGTTCGGTCGAAGGCGCCGAAGGAGCAGTGGCGGCAGCTGAACGCATCACTGGAATGCTCCGCCATCCGCTAGCGATAGGAGATCGCGAACTGCAGATATCTTCGAGTGTCGGAATAGCTCTCGGCGATAAAGGCATCGAAACCGCGACGGAGCTTCTGCGCCGGGCCGACCTAGCGATGTACTCAGCAAAGGAGAATGGCCGTTCGCGGTGGGAGCTGTATGACCCGACGAAGGGTCCGAAACTCGTCGAGCGTCTCGAGCTAGAGAGCGAACTGTTGCACGCCATCGACAATGATGAGCTACTCGTGCATTTCCAGCCAGAGGTTTTGCTTGCGACAGGAAGGATCATCGGCGCAGAGGCGCTGCTTCGTTGGCAACACCCTCGATTCGGGCTCCTATCTCCCAACGAATTCATCCCTCTCGCCGAAGAGTCGAACCTCATCTGCGCAATTGATCGATATGTGCTGACACGAGCATGTAGCTGGGCCCAACGCTGGTCGACAGAGCTTGGCCCCACGAATCGAATAACGGTGAGCGTCAATCTCTCGCCACGTTTTGTTCGCGAGCAGTTCGCAGTCGCAGAGATCAACGAGATAGTTCGCAGAAGTGGGGTAGACCCACGATTCTTGCAAGTCGAGATAACGGAGCGAACCGCTCTCTTGGACATCGACAGCACTCTCGGCACGTTGCACGAACTCCGCGCATCAGGAGTTGGTATCGCGATAGATGACTTCGGAACTGGGTACTCGTCACTTGGTTATCTCAAGCAGCTTCCGGTCGATGTAGTGAAGCTCGATCGAAGCTTCGTTGAAGGCATGGTCGGTGGCGAGTCCGATGCAGCGATCGTCCAAGCTGTAATCACGATGGGACACGCACTCGGAATGAGGGTCACGGCCGAAGGTGTCGAAAGCGAAGTACAAGCAGAGCGACTCTGTGGGCTCGGTTGCGACACAGCGATGGGCTGGCTCTGGTCCGCTGCCGTCGATCCGACCGAGCTTTCAAAACTATTGCATTCGGGAGCTTCGAGAGACTAATTCGAGGCGACGAGATCGAGGATGCCTATGCCGTCGGGGAACTCGAGTCCTTCGTCCATTGTCTCTGGCGGGTTCGGTGACCCGTCGTCGTTGAAGGTGATGCGGCGTACGGTCCCTGTGCCTGGACCCGGTCCGATGCCGCCGTCAGCGATGATGATTCCGATGTCGGCGAAGAACAACGAGCCGTCTGGAGCGACACCCATGCCAAGCGGTGTGCCAGTGGTGTACGAGTGCCCGTCTAGGTCTTCGCCTGGTTTTGGCTGAAGAATCACCCGCACGAACTCGCCAACAGCGGTGAACTCTGAGATCACGCCGTTAATCACGCTGGACACGTAACAGTTACCGTTTTGAGCTTGCACGATTCCGTTCGGTGTCGCAAGGTGGTTCGCCGAACTCGCTTTGATGAAAATCTGGGGTTCGACGATGTGGTATGGCGCGCCGGTGCTGTCGACCGAATCACATTCGTCTGGGGTTGCTGGCATTTCGGCGATTGGGTATGAGTAGATGCCCGGCCCCATGCCGTCACGGCCTGGCCCGCGCGCTTGCGCTATCAGAACGGCATCGTCTGTGACGAGAATCTGTTGAGCTGTCCCAGCACCGATGTCGAGTTTGCAGTAGTCAACATCCCACGAATCGAAAGGCGGATACCAAACGATTAGTTGGCCATTCGACGGACCAGCTGCCTGGTTGCCGATGTCGGTCGTAACGATCCGACCGTCGCTCAAGAATCCGCAGCCATAGTTCTCTGCATTGTCTGAGCTGCCTTGGTATGTCGGCGTGAGCTTGCCGATCTGAACTGCTGAAAGCCCACCGATGTGGTCACCAGACAGCTCAAAGATTCCCCATCCCATAAGCGGGTCTGGTTGATGGGTGTCTTCGCCTGCGACAAAGATTTGCGGGTCCTTTGGGTCGAAACAGATCTGTGCGTTGATGTCTAAACCTTCTGGTGAATCTGTCTCGTCGAAGTGGGGGATAACGATCTGTTTTGTGAACGGCGGGACGCTGAGATAGGCGGCTAAGTCGTTGCCTTGGCCACTGAAGATCACGGTCTCCGGCTCTGCTGGGACTGTGGTCGTTGTCGCTCCATTCGAGCCGTCGCTGGTTGAGGATCCGTCAACTACATCCGACGATGAACACGCGCTAACAACGGCGATCGTCGCGAGCGTGGCGGTGAGAAGCTTCGGAATCACTTTGCCTCCAGTTGTACTGCTGCGTCTAAGGCGACAGTAGTGACGAGTCGGTCGAACCCTTCACCTGGTGCCGGCAAGTTCGGGGTATTTGCTATGGCAAGAATCGAGATGCGGTTATAGCTCGAAAGGACTCCTCCTGGCAAAGTCGTGCTCACACAGTCGAATGAGTCGTCGAGCACGCAAAGCAAGATGCCATTGAGGGCATCGTCGTTTGCGAAGACGGCGTAGGCGACTGCGCCAATGTCTGCAGCGATCGAGCCTGGCCGCAGCCAAGCCGTCGGCTCGCCGAAGCCAGAGCCGCGAACCTCAATGCGAAACGGGCGAGGCGTTAGCCAGATGCGCACTTCTGGCGCAATCCCTGCGGGCGGTGCTTTGATGCCGAACCCTGGATCGCACGGGCTAGCAACACACATTGGACGGGCAGGAAGGGACGGGTCGATAGGTTCCTCTGGCGGTGCTGTCGTGTTGTCGGGGAGCGTCAAACCATTCTGCGTCGTCGTCGTTTCCGCGGTGGCGCCACCGATCGTGAAGCCGTACACCCCGGCTTTCGTGCCTGCCGGGTCGGCGCCCGGCTCGCGAATGCCGGTGGGAACTACTACGAGGTCGCCAGCAACGGCCGGGCCTCCGCTCACCGCTCCTGCAACGCCGTAGCTCCACAAGACTTCGCCAGTCTGCAGATCGAGCGCTCTGAATGTGAAGTCGGTCCCTCCGCTGAGTAACACCCCGTTGACGATCGCGCTACTTCCATAGGTGGCCGATGCAGTCGGTTGGTCCCATAGACGTTCTCCGGTAGACGCATCGAAACCGATGAGGCATGGACAATGGTTGTTGTCGGCGAGTCCAGCAGCCACGACACCATCGGCGACGCTTGCCGCTCCGATGAAGCCACCGAAGCTGAATCCCGGACTCACCTCAGGGCTTTGTCCGCGATGTTCCCAAACCTTTTCGCCGGTCTTGCGGTCGAGGGCGTAATAGTGGCCGTCTTTGCCACCGAGCCCAACAACAGCACGTCCTTCAATCTCGAAAAGGTTTGGCGCACCGGCGAAATCGAAGTCGTTGTTCGACGGTCCGCGAGGTTGGAACTTCCAGCGGAGCTCGCCAGATTGCAGGTCGATCGCGACGATCGATTCAGACAGGCCTCGCCAATTTTCGGGAGCGCTTGAACAGTTTGCTGTTCCGAAGAACGCTAGGCCGGATTCGATGTCTACGGTCGGGCTACTCCAAACGCCAACGCAGCCACTCGCGGGCAAGCCTTCGTCGGTGTCGAAGACCCAAGCCTTCTCTCCTGTCGCAGCGTCGAGAGCAACCACCCCGGCCGGTACTCCCGGCGTGTCATGAGCGTCCCACCCGAATATGACTTTGCCTTCCGCTACTACAGGTGACGATTGGATCTCTGTCTGGTCTGTGCCATCGCCTGGTTTGCCGAGTTCATGCCGCCACCGAATCGTTCCGTCCTTTGCGCTCGCGGCGAACATTGTCTTGCCGCTCGCGAAGAAGACGCGTAGCTCTCCGTCCGTAATAGCGACTGCCGCTGAACTCACAATCTGTCCCGAGTACACGGTCTCATGTTTCGGTGCATCAAAAATCCAGCGTTCGGCACCGGTCTTGGCGTCGATCGCGTAAAACCTCCCGGACCAGTCGCCAACAAAGACAGTGCCGTTCGCTATCGCAGGACTAGCTGTCACGACATCGCGTGTCGAAAAAAACCAGCCTTCGGTTAATCGACTCGCGGTCGATACAGAGATCCCGGTGTCGCAATTCTCGGGGTAAGCAAACGTCCGTCGTGCTGACTGCCCGAACATTGGCCAATCACAAGCAAGGTTGGCCTCTACCGGTGGCCGTGTTTCTGGCACGGAGTCCGTCGAGGAGCAAGCGACCATCAACGCCACCGCCGTGACTGCAGCCGTCAACGGATTTGCACGAGAATGAGCCCGCATGAGCGCGGACAATACTTTAGTTATTAGTCACGGTGTGGGGACCCAAGCCTGCGACGGTTATCCTCCACCTGCTCCGGTGGCGTAGCCGAGTGGTTCAGGCAGAGGCCTGCAAAGCCTTTGACGCGGGTTCGAATCCCGCCGCCACCTCTCATGTGACAGTTCATCGAGGCATTCGCCGTGGCGGACCAACTCCTGCCCCACATACTGCAAATGGGCCTCCCTGCCTAGTAGCAGAAGTGCCTATAATCGGACATACCGGAAACCTGGTTTGGTCCGTTTTCACCTACTAGGTATGTCACGTCTAGGGCTGCGATGTTGCAAAGAACGAGCATACGAACACGAGTGTTGGCCGGTTTCGCGGTGCCAGTGGCTGCCCTGGTGGTCGTTGGCACGCTCGACTTGGGTCCGAGTCTCGGCCTTGGGTTGGTAGTCGCCGCTGTCGCTGGTGCAGCGATCCTGTTGGCCATCGCCATTACGGCCTCGATCACTAGACCGATCACGGTGCTGACCGAACAAGTCATGGACCTCAATGTCATGCAACGACTCGGACGCAAGGTCTCGGTCGATGAAATGTTGATGACGCGCGATGCCCGTGGCGGCTTTGATGGCGAACTCGGACAACTCTCGAACGCGATAGCCGAAGGGCGTCGGCGCGGGATCGAGACGGTAAGCGCAGAGCGAGCCGCCCACGATGCGATCAAGGAGCTAGCTACTAACTGTGCGACACGAACGGATATGGCGCTGAACTCAGCGATCGATGCTTGCGCGGTACTAATCGACGGTAGTCCTTACCCCGCGATCTCGCTATCGCTTGAGTCCGTACACGGCGCGGTCCTCCGCTCAGAACGCCACACTGCTGGACTGTTGGAATTGCTTGGCTCGACAGCCCACCAGCAAGATCGTGCATCGTCTGTGGCCACGGTCGTAGCAAACGCTGTGTTGTCTTGCGATGCGGCAGGGCGTATTGGCACAGCCGAAATTGGCGACGCGTACCTAGACGCGACAACCGTGAACGACATGACAAACCTGTTAGGGGAACTCATAGATAACGCCGCGAACGCGACAGCTAGCGGCGGATCGGTGACTGTCTCGGGCGCAACGAACGATGTCGGCTACGTCGTCACGATCGTCAACGAAGGCGAAGCGATGGATTCTCGGTCGCGCGACGTCGCAAACAAGAGGGTCGCTCGAGTTCTAGCGACAGATCTATTGCCGACAAAATCAATCGGTCTCGATGTCGTTGGCCGAATTGCGCGTCGACATGAGATAGATGTTCAAGTCGTCGATCCGGCCGAAGGCACATCGGCCGTACGAGTGCAGATTCCGTGGTCGAAGCTCACGTTTGCCCCAGCGCCGAAGCCACGAGTAGAGCCAGCAATCGTGGTGGCGGCAACGGAGACCTCAATCGCCACCGAAGTGATCCCAGAGCCTCAGTTAGTTTCGGAAGTAGTGGCTGAGGTTGCGCCACAGCCCGTCCTAGAACCACTGGCTGTCGTTGAGACAGCGCTAGCGACGGAACCGGTGGTGGCACGGGACTTCGGTGTAGTCATGGAACCCGCGGCCGTCGCCGAAGCTGTCGAGACCACGGTTGACGCGCAAGCGCAGATGCCGCCACGGAACCCGTTTGTCAGCTCATCTAGGCGCGAAGCAGTTGTTGCTGCGCACGCCGAGCCAGCTCCGCGAAAGAAGCGGTGGGCAGCGGCTCTCGCCAACGCCGATCGCTAACACGCAGCGGTTTAGCTGCGCAGGGTCGTTCCGGCCAGCGCACCCGTGTGCTCACCGTGTTCCATGAAAACGGAACCATTCACGATTGTCGCGTCGTAACCACTCGACCGCTGCACATAACGACCTGCCCCGAGAGGGAAGTCATGCTCGATGCGCGGTAGCGGTAAGGAAAGGGCGTCTAAGTCGATCACGTTGACATCGGCGAACGCTCCTTCAACAAGACGACCCCGATCGACTATCCCGAACAGATCTGCAGTGTCGGATGTCAATCTGCGTACCGCATCTTCTAATGTGAGCATCGCCTTGTCGCGCACCCAGTGCGACAGCAGCCATGTCGGCTGGCCTGCGTCCATGATCAACCCGACGTGTGCACCTGAATCGGCGAGACCGAGTACGCAATAATCCTTGTCGAGCATCCACTCGATGGCATCGTGACTCTGGTTCAAGAACGGGTAACAAAAAATTGCCCTACCGTCGGTTTCGCGCGCGATCTCGATGAAGGCCTCTATCGCGTCAACGCCGCGGCGCTCGGCGTGTGCGGCGAGCGAGTCCGATTCGCTGAACCTGTAGTTGGCTGGTTCTGTGGCCAGCACGAATACTCCGTTCCAATCCATGCGCGACTGTTCGCGCGCTGACGCAAGCAGGCTTGCGCGCTCAGAGTCGCTCGAGAAGGCGGCGAGGTAGGCAGCAACTCCTTTTCCTGCAAGTTCAGACCAACCGGGAGCGCGATCAAAAAAGGTTCGTGCCTGCAGGCTGAAAAGCAGAGAGATGCAACGTGGTGTGGTCTGTGGGCGGATGTCTCCACCGTCGGCTGCCTCTGCTTCTACGAAGTCGAAGATCTTCTTGTACAGCTCAGGACCCAGGTCGCTTTGCGCTACTCCGAATGTCACGGGCCTGCCGGTCCGTCGACGAATCTCGGCCATCCAATGAATTTCTGCTGCAGTATTTGCGTAGTCAATACCAGAGCCTTCGAATCGTGGCGCTACCTCGAATACCCCTTTGTCATGGCGCCCAAGAACATCACCGATCGCGTATAACTCATCGGTGTCGGCCCAGGTCCCTGGGACCATCCGCCCGTCAGGAACGGTGTGCAACAGGGTGCGACTGGTAGCAAAGCCGAGTGCGCCAGCTTCAATGGCTTCGTCGACGAGCTCGCACATCGAAGCGATGTCGTCTGGAGTTGCTGGCTCCTTCGAAAGCCCGCGTTCGCCCATCACATGATGCCGGACTGCGCAGTGGCCGACCAAGCCACCAACGTTTATGCCCTTAGGTAGCCGGTCGACAGCTTCTAGGTATTCGCCATATGTGGTCCAGTCCCAGTTGAGACCTTGCAGGATCGTGTCGCGCGGAATGTCTTCGACCGACTCCATTAGCTCGGCTAAATATTCGCGTTCATCCGGAGCACACGGTGCGAAGCTCACGCCACAGTTGCCTACGACGACGCTCGTCACGCCGTGCCAGCAACTGCTCGTACCGAGAGCATCCCAGGAAATTTGGGCATCGAGGTGGGTGTGAATGTCGACGAAACCTGGGGTGACAATCTTGCCGGTCGCGTCGATCTCTCGAAGTCCATCGGCATTAACGACACCGACGGTCGTTATGCGGTCTCCGTCGATTGCGATGTCGGCGGTGCGTGGCGCTGAACCAGTCCCGTCAACAACGAGACCATTACGGATTACGAGATCATGTGTCATCGCGACATTCTGTCTCACGCGGAACGAATCGAGCGAGACGACTCAGGTTTGGCGCGTGTAGATCTTCGCAACTACCGATTCGATGTCAGGTTCTTCGATCGTGAGGTCACGGATCTCAGCTACCTCACCGACACGATTTATCAGTTCCGAAGCGCTGTAGCGATCTCTGTGGAAACGCAACCATTGCCTAGGCCCATCGACTTTGACCGTCTCGGCTCCGTCGATCGCCAGAGGCGAGCCAGACGTGACGAGATCGACTACGAGTGTGCGATAAGGCTCGTACTCGTCGCGTAGTTCGTTTAGCCCTCCGTCGTAAATAACAGTCCCATGGTCGATTATTAGGAGGCGCTTGCAAAGCCGCTCAATGTCGTCGAGGTCATGGGTCGTAAGCAGGACCGTTGTATTGCGATCACGGTTCAGATCGGCCAAGAAGTCTCGAACTGCAGCCTTGCTCACGACATCAAGGCCAATAGTCGGTTCATCCAAGAACAACACTGTGGGACCATGCAACAATGCAGCGGTTAACTCGCCGCGCATGCGTTGGCCAAGAGAAAGTTGGCGGACCGGAGTCTTGAGTACGTCTTCGAGCGCCAGCCGTTCGACGCACTCGTCGAGATTTGCCTGGTGCTTTTGGTGATCGACCCTGTACAGGTGACGGAGCAGGTCAAAACTCTCTATCAAAGGCAGATCCCACCAGAGATTTGATCGTTGTCCGAACACAACTCCGATTCGACGAGCGAGCTCGAGCCGCCTCTTATGTGGCACGAAGCCGGCGACAGAACACGTGCCAGCATCCGGTACGAGTATTCCCGTGAGTATCTTGACCGTAGTTGACTTGCCGGCTCCGTTGGGTCCGACATAACCGACCATCTCACCAGCGGCCACAGAGAAGCTGACGTCGGCTACTGCGGTGCGCACCTCCCGGGTCCGCCTGATAAGTCCGTTGCGCTCGTAGACGACGAAGTTTTTTGTGAGACCGTGCGTTTCTACGACATTCATGATCCGGTACTCCTGTAATGACGGACTCCGAGTCGCCAAAACCCATAAGCAGCGAGGAAGACAATCGCAGCGACCGCAGGGGACGCGTATCGGAGGAATGCGGGGATACCGAGTTCGTCTGGCTTGTTGAGAATGGCTAACGCCGGAAGGTACGCACAGAATGCAAGAGGGACAACATACGCGAGCAGGCGGCGTAACCAGCCACTGAATACCGGTAGTGGAAACGACGTGAGATAGTTCCCGCCGTACGTGAGAGCGTTGCCGATTTCGTTTGCTCCGACCATCCAGAATTGAATTGCGGCTGTCGCAAGAAATACCGCAGCGAATATCGCTGTACCGCCGAAGATCATCACGACTATGAGAACGACATTGCGCACGTTGAATTCGATTCCGACGCGTGCACTAGCCACGACGAAGACAAGTGCAGCCTGAGCTATTCCGCCGACCCGACGCAGGGCCATGTCTGAACCTGCGATCGACACAAGGGTTCCAACGGGTCGCAACATGATTGAGTCGAACTTCCCGGTGCGTACCAACTCGCCGGTTCGTTCGATGCTGCCGATCGCCATATCGCAGAGGCCGAAGCCAATGCCCGAAGCTCCGTAAAGAAACGCGACTTCCACGGCGCTCCAATTGCCAAGCATCGGCAAGTGGTCGAAAATTACGAGTACTTCTATGAAGTTCGTTGCTGTCAGCGCGCATGAGGCCACCATCTGCATGAACAAGCTTGTGCGGAACTGCATTTGGGCGCGAACACTCGCGCCGATGAGGTGCCGGTACGCACGCCAAGAAGCGCTGACTTCGGCTTGAACACTCATCCTCCGTGCACGACCAGTTTTCTTGTGCCAGCAATTAGCGCGAAGCGACCGCAGACGAACAGTGCAAATCCCCACGCAGCCTGCAGTCCAATTGTTGCTATGCCCGAAGGTCCTGATGCTTTGCCGAGAAAGACGTCGATCGGAGCTTGGGTTGTGCCAGCCCACGGCAAGGCGTGCATCACGACCCGTGCCCAGTGCGGAAACCAGGCGATAGGCATCAAGAAACCAGACATGAGGGTTGCGAGCACGTTCGAGACGATCAGCGCCCCCCGCCAATCGCGCAACCATATCGGTGCCAGGTTCACTATGAAACGCAGTCCGAAACTGATCCAAACGGCGAGGGCGACACTAACTACAAACGACATCCACTGCCACACGTCTGGTGGCACAGTGACGTCAAAAAGTACGAACCCGACAGCGACTGGACCGATACCTCGAATACAAAGCGCATAGGCCGCACGTCCGAAGTCTCTAGCGAGCCAATAGCGTTGCGGGTCGATTGGCCGTGTGAGATCAGTTGCGATGTCGCCGGATTCGATTCGAAGAGCCAACTCGTTCCAGTTCCAAATCGCGATGACGGCAATTAGTCCCTGGGTAAGCCAAACGTACGCGAGAGCGTCGGTTGTCGAGTAGCCACCGATATCACCAGCTTGTCTGATCGCCGCGAGCAATATCGCACCACGCAAGAAGCCAAAGACGATGTTGGTGAAAAGACCCGCGATGGTCGCAGCTCGGTAGGTCGCATAGCTCCTGAACCCAGCGAGTATCAGGTGCGCATCAAGCAACATTGGAGGCAGGCTAACGGCGTCGAGCAACAGGAATAGCCACGATGACGAATAGACTCAGAGGTCGACGTGACCAGATTTGTGAAGTTCTCGACAAGGTTTCTTGTGGTATCGCTAGCTGGTTCTATGGCGCTCGGGACCGCCGCAGCATTTGTCTTGCCTGCCGTGCAAAGACTGGCATTCGGAACGACTGCATACAACTCGCGTACGCCGAGCCTTGCGCCACTGCAACAACGCACGACCGTGCTGTGGAGCGATGGCTCTCTGATGACTCAGCTATACAACGAGCAGGATCGGGTTGCCGTCCGACTCGAGAAAGTTCCGCAACATCTAATCGATGCAGTCATATCGATCGAGGATCGTGACTTTTTCAAACACGAAGGAATTGACTTTCGTGGCTATGCACGCGCTCTAGTTCGAGACATCGAAGGCAACACTAGATTGCAGGGCGGATCCACGATCACACAGCAACTCGTGAAGATCACTCAGTTTCCAGAAGCTGAGCGCTCGATGAAGCAGAAGGTCCGCGAAGCAAACGTCGCCACTCAATTCGAACGCCGCTTTTCTAAGGAAGAAATTCTCGAGCGGTATCTCAATGAGGTCTACTTCGGCGCTGGCGCCTATGGCGTGAAGGCAGCTAGCGAAAGATACTTCGATAAGAAGTTGCGGGCCATCACCGTCGCCGAAGCAGCACTGCTAGCGGGACTGATCAGTTCTCCGAACGGATTGAATCCCGTCGAGAATCCCGGCGGCGCGAAGGATCGTCGCGATCGTGTGCTTGCTGCGATGGTCGACAACGGTGTGCTGAGTCCTGCTGAAGCCAGTGTGGCGCGACGATCGCCACTGCCTAAAGCTGTGCATCACAACGCCAAGTACGCGCCCGACACGCATTTTCTCGCTGCGATGATTGACCACCTAGTCGAGCAAGACACGCCAGCAGCACGCGCTCTTGGCCCAGACCCGGAAAGACGGCGGGCGCGAATTTACGGTGGCGGTCTTGCAATAACGACGACGCTCGATAGGGCGATGCAAGCACATGGCGAAGAAGCCGTTCGCGCCGGCCTGCCGGCCGGAACCCCTGTCACGTCTGCGGTCGTCGCATTAGACAATTCCAATGGTGCAGTCAAAGCAATGGTCGGCGGTGTTGACTTTGCACAAAGTAAGTACAACCTCGCCACCCAGGGAGCACGCCAACCCGGATCAAGCTTCAAGACGTTTGTGCTAGCGACTGCCCTCGAAGCTGGCTACTCACCCGACGATCTGATTACGGGCGAATCGGTCTGTTCGTTTCCGAAGCCCCTCGCTACCACGCCCCCCGATCCGTATGTGGTGCGGGCACACGGCACCGGCGTTATGAGTCTGCGAACCGCGATCGCAGACTCGGTGAACTGCGCATTCGTTCGTCTCATCATTTCTCTGGGGCACGGCCCGGTTGGGCCTGGACGCGTAATTGAGACTGCGCGCAGATTGGGAGTGAATGAGTCTGACCTAATCCCAGTCACGTCGCTTGCCCTTGGAACGTTAGGAGTGACGCCTCTAGAAATGGCATCGAGTTATTCGACTATCGCCGCCGATGGGGTGCGGCATGCGCCGGAATATGTTTCGGAAATTGTCGACCCAGAGGGCGTCGTGATCTACAGGAACGATGGCACAAGCGGCAAGGCCGTGATGCGACCGCAAATTGCTCGCCAGCTAACCGAAATGCTCCAAGGCCCAGTGCGCGCCGGCACTGCGGCAGGAACTCTTGGTAGCTTTCCGCGGCCTGCTGCTGGCAAGACGGGTACGACCAATAGCAATGTCGATGCGTGGTTTGTCGGCTTCACCTCTCAGTTGACAACTGCGGTGTGGGTCGGGCAGCCGACATGCGGAGACAACGACGATCCTGAGTGTTCTCTGAATCGGTACCTTGGCGGTCAGGGATTCGGTGGTGGAGTAGCTGCGCGAATCTGGCGGGCGTTCATGGAGCCAGCCCACGATGGGCTACCGATCGAACAGTTTGTTGAGCCAGACAGGGCGCTTATCCCCACAGCTCAATTCATCAATTCCGACGGGCGCCTAGGGCGACTTGAATTCCCTGAAGCCCCGAGCAAGACAACGCCGACGACTAGCCCGCCTACTACATCCCCGTCGCCATCGACTTTGCCCGAGCCGACAACAACTACGGCGTCTACGAGCACTACGGTGCCGGGTCCATGACTGATCTCGTAGCTCTGTTCGAACTGCAGGAACATGACTCGGCAATTGCCGCGCTGAGTAGTCAGCGTGTGCATTTGCCGGGGCGAGCAGAGTTAGATGGCGTGTTGCGTTCGGGCCAAATCGCTCACGAGCAACTCGGTGCTGTGCGCGGTCGTCGCGACGAACTTCATCGGTCGCTGAAGTTACTCGACGACCAAACTCACACGGCTGCAGCGAAAGTCAAAGCAGTGAACGACAGGCTGTACTCAGGAAAAGTGACAGCTACACGCGAGTTGCAGGACCTACAAGCCGACCTTGACAATTCGGAGCGGCACCTCGGCGAACTCGAAGATCGGGAAATCGAGTTGATGGTTGAAGTAGAACAAGTAGATGCCGAAGTGATTGCGGCTGAGACAATCCTTGCGGATTTGGCAAAGAACGTGGAGACCTTGCGTGGGTCGATCGCACAATCCGAAGTTGAAATAGACAATCAGATCAGCGCGATTGGCCTGCTGCGCACAGAGTCGGCGCGCACTCTTCCTCCGGAACTCGTCGCCGACTACGAGCGCCGTAGAGAGCTGAACCGGGGTGTCGGGGCGGCTTTGCTGATCGGCAATACATGTCAGGGTTGCCGCCTAACAATTCCAGCTGTCGAAGCGTCAGAACTCCATGCCGACAAGTCTGGCCAAGTCTTTAGTTGCGACAACTGCGGCGCGATTCTCGTAGTTCGATGAGTCAGCAGACGTTCTTCGAATTGTCGGGATTAGACCCTTCGACACGAGCTGAGATCGGAATTTGGTTCGATGGCGCGTCGCGTGGCAACGGCCAGCCTGGGGCGCGCGCATCGATTGGCGGGGTGGTCAGGGACTTGACAACAGGAGAACTGCTCGCCGAAGTTTCGCAATGCATAGGAGAAGAGACGAACAACGTTGCTGAGTACGCGGCGCTGTTAGCAACCGTCGAGGCCGCGGTCGCTTTCCCGGCCCGTCGCTTGGTAATTAGTGGCGATTCCGCACTTGTAATAAATCAGTTGCTAGGAAAATGGAAAGTTAAGGCCCAGCACCTGTTGCCGTTACTGCGAGCTGCGCGCGCCGCGCTCGCCGGTTATGAATCGGTCGAGTTCATCCACGTGTTGCGTGATAAGAATCGCGAGGCAGACGCCTTGGCAAACGCGGCGCTCGACTCGGCGGTGTAACGCAGTTGCTGCTGTGGTATGCGGCTGGCTCAATAGTTGCCGTTTGTCTCGTATTCCAAAGCGCTGGTCTTGATTATCGCTTGATCGCTTTCGGGTCTCTGCTACCGGTAGCGGACCTAATTGTCGAGCATCAGGCGTTAGCGCACACGCTTCTGGCTCCAACAGGTGCGTTAATGATCACGATGTTCGCCACTATGGGGCGCGGGCGACGTTTACTAAGACGCCGGCTCTTGGGAGTGCCAATCGGGTGGTTCTTCGGCATCGGTCTATCGGGTGGGTTCACACAACAAGACCTTTTTTGGTGGCCAGCATTCGGGAACGATTTCGGCAATACAGGAGTGTTTCCGTCGTTCGGTTGGGCGGTCGCGCTCGAGCTAATCGGCGCGACGCTGAGTTTCTGGATTTGGTCACGATTCGCACTATCTGACCGTGGGAGACGGCGAGATTTTCTGCGGACCGGGCGGTTGGTGTCGGCATGATCGTCTTGGTTCGTCACGGCCAGACCGCAGCCAACGCCAACGGGTTGTTCCAGGGCCGGACAGATCTTGAACTATCACGGCTTGGCATCGCCCAAGCAGATGCGTTGGCTAGTCACTTCGCGACGACCATCGACCGCGGCGTGTCGCTACGGATCCTTTCGAGTCCGCTAAAGAGGGCGCTAGCGACTGCGCTCCCGATCGCGTCCGCGCTTGGGATTGAACTTGCAGTGGAACCTGCACTCACAGAACTCGACTATGGCGACTGGGACGGGCGGCCACTATCCGAGGTGACGAGCGAGCAATGGTCGAAATGGCGCACGGACCCGCGTTTTGTTCCACCCGGAGGTGAATCGTTGGTGGACGTCAGGTCGCGAGTCGAGACTTGGCTTGCCTCAGCGATGTCATTCGATGGTGTGCTCATCGCTGTCACCCATATGTCGCCGATCAAAGCAGCCGCCTGTAGCGCTCTTGCGATTTCGGATGCGGCTACATGGAGAATGCGCCTCGATCTCGCCTCCGTGACGCGCTTGTCGAAACGCGACGGCGAAGTCATGCTGTCATCGTTCAATGAGACACCAGCGGCATATGTCGACATGCCAAACTTGGCCAATGGCAACAAATAGTCGGCAACGCAAACGTCGCCTTTCGGCGATCAAGCTCAGCATTGGACTAGGCGTGCTGAGCATTGGTGCCGTGGTCTCATTAATCGCAGGCGTTTCGGAGTTGCGGTCGCTCGGCGAGGGCGATGGTCTCTCTGTTGCCGAGGAGTACATGGCCGGGTCCGGCATTACCTACTCAAATGAACAGGGTCGATTTCGCGCCGAGATACCTTCGGAGGCATCCGAGATACGCACCGACAAGATGAACCTGTTCGACGGCAGCGTCAAGATCCAGGGAATACGTTCGAAGCTCGGCGATGCCGACTCCACTTTCGTGCACGTCAGTTGGTTCGATTTGCCGGAAGCGCCTGCGGCGTCGGACGCCGTTGGCTTGCTTGGCGCGCTTGCTCTTTTCCGCTCCCAGCTCTTCGGTTCCACACCAGCTGATGGTCACGTAGTCGACGGGTCAGACGAAAAGAGCTACGAGTACAGAATCGAACTCAGCCCCGATGCCACTCTCAAAGATGCTGGGGCTGAGTTCATAGTCGAACGGTTGGTTCTCGTAGGCGCACGCGTATACGTGTTGTGGGTCGACTCAGCTGAGCCTCAAACCGCGGTGCTTAGCTTTCTGGCATCTACTTTCGAGCCCACGAGTTCCTAGTCGAGCTAGATATTTATGATTGTGACCGATACTGAGTGGGGCGCAGCCATTACCTGACCGACAGTGTCCGTAGCTCTGACGCTGAACGTGTATATGCCCGCAACTAAGTTCGGAGTCGTGTAGTTGTAGTTGCTACCTACGCCGCCGGGGTTGGTCAGGAATGCCGCAATCCATGTTGATGTCGAGGTGAAAGTTCCGTCAGACTTCAGATACATGTTCGTGCTGTTGACAATTTGAATCTCAACTTTTTCAATGCCCGTATCATCTTCTGCGCGTCCAGAAATCATCGCGAAGTTTGTAAACGTTTGCCCCGCTAGAGGTTGCTGCAATCCCATGTTCAATGTCGGGTCGCTATCGCCGGGGAATATTAGATACTTGGCTGTCGCACCCGTTGTTGTTGTATCGAACTGGCCAGCCGAGTCGACCGCCGTAGCTATCACCGCGTAGTTACCGCCAATAGGAAGATTTAGGGTCAGAGCGAACGTCGTGCTAGTGGCGCCAGGTGAGGCAACCGTTGCGTCGAGCATCGCGTAGGCCCGGTCGGTCGTCCCAAGGGCTGCGTTGGTTAGGTACTTGCCTGCGTAACTGTCATATACGGCAATCTTCACGCCCGACACTCCCGCATCGTCACTCGCAGTTCCCGTGATCGGAAGCACGAGAGTATCGATATCTTGAGTGGTTGTCGCGAAGTCGAGTGTCGTGTTAGGCAGTGCGTCGGCGGCGAACTTCGCTGTCGTATTAATGGTCGGTTGCGAAGTAGTCGGCGTACTGAAGTTGTGTTCGTCGACTGAGCGAACCTTGATCGCGTAGCTCCCGATTGGTAGCGGAGGAGTTGTGTAGGACCAGTCGTAGGTGAGGGGCGAAGCGAGGTTGAACGGGGTGAACCTGTAGGTGCGTGGGCTACGGCCCCAGGTTCCGTCGATCTGCACTCCTTCTCGCGTCTGAGCGTTGCTAATCGATATTTCAACTGCGCGAATGAATGTGTCGTCTGTCGCGGTGCCTGACAGCGTTAGTTGTGTGCCAGGCTCCACTTCGACAGTTGTCGACGCGGGACTTAACACAGTGACAGTTGGTGAGAGGTTCGCTCCAGCAACTCTGATATCTCGAGCCGCGCCTCGTAATTCCCCTTGGCCGCGGTTGTCCGTGACGCTGACTTCGATCTTGTAGAAGCCATTTGGCAGCGTGACTTCGTACTCCCAAAGCGATGCGATTTCCCCAGGGGTATCTGGCAAGAACGAGAAGGAGTTGTATAGCGGCGCCATTGTGCCATCGTCCTGCTGGTACATGTCCGTGTCGTTACTGCGAATCGAGATCGACATGCGTGCGACACCAAAGTCGTCGAATGCTGCGCCAGTCATCATGAAAGTATTTGTGATGACGTTCCCTATCGGGGCGGTGATCGTTGAGGTCGGTGGCTCATCTTCTGACAGCCTCACCTCGAAGGTTGCACTCGCAGGCACTGCATCGCGACCGCCGCTAGTCGCAAACGTGCGTGCGGACCAAACGAACCTGCCCCCGACGGCGAGGTCGAGTGGAATCGACCAGGTCGTCGACGTTGCGCCTGGCGTTGCGAGCGTCGCGTTTATCCCGTTCCAGGTAAGCGACCAGGTCGTGAGATCGTCTTGCAAGTACTGATTGTTGTCGCGGTTCCTGATCTCTATCTGCACGCGCTGGACACCAGCAGTCGCGCTCGCCCTACCCTCAAATGTGTAAGGAATTTGGCTGTAGAGAGTCAGTCCGTCGAACGGATAGTCGATCCATGTTTCAGCGGCACTCGTCGGGGGAATGACATTTCGGTCAAAGAAGCCGTGTCGGCCTATGGACTGTTGGCCGATCATCGTGCCGTCCTGGCCTACGAAAAGACCTCGCGGGTGTAGCTCAAGCGCGCGCACGCCTTGGAAGGGGTTGGCGCCAGGGTTCCAACCGAGTGCGGTCCCAGTAGCCGGGTCCAACGCTCCGAGGGTGTCCCTGCGCACAACTTCGTCGCCCAAGATCGATGCGTCTGGGCTTGAGCCCCAGCCGTACGACTCGTCTCTGTCACCAGGCCATGGCTGCGTGGCGAGGTGAGATTCCTGGAAGCGGAAGTGACCGCCAACGTATACGGCGGTCTCAGAGATCGCAACGGAATAAACGCTGTCGAAGTGGCGCGAAATCCAAATCGGTTCGACTCCTGTGGTGCCAGCTATCGGAAACGCGATAGCCGTGTCGTTGAGGGGTGGGCGGTCGCCACCCGAGCCGCTCGTTACGACGAAGTAAGAGTCATCAGGCGAGATGTCGCCAGCGGCAATGCGGAGTGTCCCTCCAACGTAAATGAGGTTGTCGTCGAAGAGATCGGTCTGCCATGGGTTCAAAGATTTCGTAGCGGTGTCGATCAGAGCGACACCTGTTCTGGCAATCCCGGCGACCTTGCGACCCGTGTGTACGACAAGCAATTTTGTAAGGTCGTGCGTCAACTTGAGTTGGTGCACCGTAAGGGCACCCCCGCCACCGATTCCTTCGGTGATCGGCAGGTTGAACCCGGCGTCGACTGCGCCCGTAGTCGGGTTCAGTGCGACCATCCCGCCGCGCACGACACCGTTCACGCGCGTGAACTGTCCACCTACGTACACATAGTTATCGCTCACCGCGATCGCAGTAGCGCGAGCATTGGCGTTAGCTGTGAACGCTGTAACGACTGCACCAGTAGTTGGGTTCAGTTTTACGATGCGCTGGCGCGCTATGCCGCTAACAGAATTGAAGCGGCCACCGACGAACAAACCGGTGCCGTCGGGTGAACTCTCGATGGCTTGGATCTCGCTCGGGAACACAGGACGAAACCCCATGTCGAGTCGTCCGGAGTTGATGTCATAGGCGGCCAGGTAGGGCTGTGCGACGTTGACGCCGTCGAAATTGCGAATCTGCGTGAATGTCCCGGCTAGGTAGACACGCGTACCGATGACTTCGATGTCGTAAATGTGACCAGTTGCGATACGCGGGGTATCTGTCCGCGGCGTGACAGGTACGAGACCGGTGTGTTCAGGGAGTGCCTGGGCCGCAAGACTCGGACTAGACCCCGAGGCAATGGCCGTTGGTAGTACCAACAAAAGGACACAAAAAAATACTTTGCTACGAAATGCCACTTTGCAAACTCCCTAGTCAGTTCGCCCGTACGTGTCATCGTAACTAGGCATTGTCAAGATTTCCAGAAGAACTTCTCGAGCGCGTGGGTGATTCGCTTGAGATTCGGTATCAGTCTGACGGAAATCGGTATCGGACGCAATGGTGCATAAGTCCCAGATCCTGAGGATACCGACGGGTACGAGACGTAGACGAAAGCACTTTGCCTATTGAATTGGTGCTACCACGGGGACACCGCCTTGGCATGCGATATCTCTGCCCAAAGTCTTAGCCCTACGAAGCCCTGCATCTGCTGCTGCGATCATCTCCTCGGGACTTGACCTGCGTGCGCTGGTCGCGACTCGTATTGAAACCTTGATCTGCTCGCGGTGTTGACAGGGCTGAAGTGAGTACGAACCGCAACGAGGGCCGATTCAGCGACTCCTTTGGCGCTGCCCTCGTCGGTATCGCGCAAAATGAGCGCGAACTCATCGTCGCCACAGCGATACATGCTGTCGGCTTCCCGAAGGCCAGCTCGTAGGACCTGCGCCAATTCAGTGAGGGCTATGTCGGCTAGACGGTTGCCGTAAATCTCGTTGTGCGCCTTGAAGTGATCGACGTCGAGAATTAGCAAGGCGAGTGGTGTGTCGTCATGTGCACTAGCGACACAAGCGACGCTTAGGTCGCGATCGAAGCTACGCCGGTTTGGTGCGGACGTGAGCTCTTTTGTCATAGCGAGTTCGATCGTCTGCTCGTAGCGGTGCATGGCTTCGATCGCGCTGGCAGCTTGTAGGGCCATGGCTTCAGGGTCCGCAATTGTTTCGAGATCAGGGTCTGCAACCGCTGACCCTCCGAAGTGGATAACTCCGATAGGTCGTTCATCGACGATCATCGGGATGACGAGACGTGCTTCTGAAACTGCGGGGTTGCTGAGCGTTTCGTGGTCTCGCCGAGTTCGTAGGCTCGGCCGATGTCGCCTTCGCCGATCGGTACTGCCCGAATGTCGACTACTTGCGCAGTTGACGCATCGCTACTAGCGACGACGTCAAGGGCCGTGTTTCCTTCGTTGGCGAGCCATACGGTGACCCTTGCCCCTGATGCCAGGCGCTTGGACTTCTTGCAGATTGCATCGAGAACTTTTGTGAAGCTGTTGCAGGTTGCCAACTCGCGGGCGAGAGCGATCAATTCATCGGCTCTTTCGACGTGGCTATCCTTACTTGTGATCTGGCGTCGCGTCTCTGAGTCCGCAGCAATCAATGATCGCGAAAGCTTTTCTAGCCCAGCACTAAGTTTCTGAAATTCGGCTGGGTCTGTCGCTGTCGAACGCCGCTGCGTTGGCGCCTCGCGTTTTCGATCGCTGAAGTCTGGTCTACGAGAGCCGCTAGCGGCGGACTAACGCTCGCGCGAAGTTTGCGACCCCGGTAAATGCCGACTGCGGCACCAGCTAGTGAAAGCACCCCGCAAAAAATGATGGTTGCATTTAGGACGCGACGTTGATCTCGGCTAATTGTTTGGGTGAGGTCGGTGAGGCCGACGATCGTTCGCAGGTAAAGTTGGAGTTGAGCGTCACACATGGCTTCATTCGCTTGAACTAGAGCTTCGTGTTTGGGGGTTCCGGGGACAAATGTTGCACATTCGTCGAGAGCGGTATCAATCACGGTCGATACCCAGCGATCTTCGGCGCGCTTCATGTCGCCCAAGAGTCGCGTCGTTTGAGAAGAATCTGGGTTCAGCGCTTCAACAACCGCTGACCTCAATTCGAGTCTCTGCCTGGCACCTTTCACCAAGTCGAGATCGTCGGCGGAGTTTGTTCTCAACCAAGTATCTATGGCGAGCCTCACGCTTAGCGCGTTCACCTCATTCGCGCGTATCAAATTCATCGCGTCGAAGGTTCTGTCTGAACGTGGCCCTAAGACCGATGCCTGCACTGAGAACATAGCAAGTAGAGCAACGGTGTTGATGAGGATGCACGCGAATAGAAAACGCGTAGTTCGGGCGACTCTGTGGTCGAGGCTCGTCGAAACCTTTCGTGGTGTTTCCAAAGACTTTTGAGCATCAGACATCGGAGCCTCCTCGCTGCAATGCGCATGTTCGGCCGCCCGATCTTGTCAATCACGATGCGACCGCGGAGACCGAAACAGAAGTGCTCGGTGAGAAATGACGTTCAGTAATGGTGGTGAGTCGACCGGTACGCCGGATTCTGTCTTCGAACTAGCGCCGAAGCCCTAGCCCGGAGGCGGCCATCCATCTCGGCCGGCGGTCACCCGACGGCTCTAGCGGTCTACCCGGGTTCGACGAGCGGGCCACTCTCACCCTGTTTGACCTTGCTCCAAGTGGGGTTTGCCTAGCCAATACAGTCACCTGCATTGCTGGTGCGCTCTTACCGCACCGTATCACCCTAACCTGTGCAGCGCCAGTTGCCTGAGGCTGCCATCGGCGGATTGTTTTCTGTGGCACTTTCCTGCGGGTCGCCCCGACTAGAAGTTATCTAGCACCTTGCCCTGTGGAGTCCGGACGTTCCTCGATTTCGCCAACTTGACCCATAGGTCAAGTTCCTAGTCGCGGCCGCCTGGCCGACTCACCACGGCTGTCATCTTAGGAACAAGATTCCGAGCTTTTGTAACCGATGGTCTCAGCGCGGAGCGTTCTTGGATGCGAATCTGCTAGCGAACATGGCACAAGTCGGTGCCAAAACTAGGTTTGTTGACAGTTGGCTCAATGCGAACGCGGAGCCGCGACTTGTCGTTGTCGCGATCGCAGCACGAATGAGCATCCAGGCAACGAACATGATGAACCCGACCAAGATTCCCTGGGTCAACGGCATTGCTGGACGCGTACGCCCAGCTGCGTACCCGGCCAACCCGTAAGAAAATATGAGACCGCCGAGGAGTAAATACACCCATGCCGTGCTCGCAAGGTCGTCTATTCGGCGGTCGCTCAGTGCGTATCCGATAGCGACGAAGCAGATCCCGAACAAGCCGGAAAGCGCGCCACTGCGAATCGACCCAAGATCGACGACGATGAGCGCGTCTGTCGATTCCGGTGGCCGCGATTCGGTCATCGCGTCGTGATTGAAGTGTCCTCGGCTGTCATTTCCGAGTACGGCGTTATCAAGCCATCGCGCATGAGGTGACGCAGTCCAGCCCGTTCTTTGATGAGCAGGACGCCAGCCATAAACAAATAGACAATCCCGACGATAAGACGGCTTTTGTGATCGGCGCTTGCATTGTTTTGGAATGCGGCCTGCAATCCGAATTGCACTAGGAACACGCCGAGCAACATTTGTGCCTCACGAATTGAGAACGACCGCGAACTCAACACTGCGATCGCAAAAACGGTCTGTGCAGATGTAACAAATAGTTCGAGCCGTTGCGTGGTGTCAAGAGGCAACCCGTGAGTACCGCCAGACGAAATTGCGAACACAATTGGGAGGGTCCCAACTAACAGAGTCCACTGGTTGACTTTGGAACTAACGAGCGCACCTAGCGCTGAGTTGGTGTTGAGGCGCCATGCAAACATGAGGGCAACAAGCAGTTCCGGTGCTTCTGAGGCGAGGGGCGCTAACCACTTGACCAACAAGAACTCGGAAATCCCTACCTCGCTTCCGGTAGCAACTAATGCTTCGGCGAAATGTTCGGCACTGAGCATAATTATTGTTGCAGCAGCAGCGAATAGGAGTCCGACGACGACTCGACGCTTCCGCGGGGGCAGTGTTGCGATCAACAACGCTGGCCCTACCAGGTGTGGTTCTTCGGCCGGCGCCTTCGCGATCCGTACCACATAGCCGATAAAGATTGCCACGAGAATGCACGCGTCGAGCAGCCCGAGGCTCGATCGCAAAGGCAAAGTAAGTCCCCAAAGGCAAGCGATTGACAAGAAAGCGATCTCGACGGAGTGGCTTCGTTCGAGGGCGAATGTGCCGCTCGTTCCACCATGCAGAGGGTCGAGTTGGTCGCGCCTGGCCAAACGTTTGATCCGCCAAGCAGCTAGCAAGACGACGGACGACCAGCCGACTCCGACCAAGAGTTGGTTGGCTCCTGTCATGTTGGCGAGCGCTAGTTGGCAATTGTTAGAAGCGTCGCCGATACCGGAGCACGTTCCGTTTGACTGGAACTGGTTACCAGCCTTGCGAGTGAACACAAAGTCGACGGCGTACTCAGGGAGTACCGCAATGAGGGCGAGGAGTGCGAGCGCAAGCCCAGCAGATATATCGAGTTGTATTACTTCTGCTGCCCACGCCAACATAAACGCCGCGGCCACGACAGCCAACCCAAATAGCAGAGCCTCGAACCAGTGCGGCAAGCCGTAGTGCCCAAACCTGATGACTAACCCTGGTATCGCTAGTAGTGCAACTGCGCCCATCGTGCGGCCGTGGCGTGTGAGGTCGGGATTTGCTTCGAACATTATTTGCAAGCCTAGAGAAAAAGTTCGCGTGTCGTGGTACTAGACGCCCGCAGACAGCGATCTACCAAGAGCACGAAAATGGTTCACTGTTCAAGATATTGTCGGGAAACTCATGAATGATGTTGTTGCTCCTGTGCTCGCCGCGATCAGCCGTCGAGTTGATTGTTCGGCGGCCGACATCGGTGCGGCGCTCAGCGAGATTCTTGAGGGTCGAGCGACTGACGTGCAAGCCGCGGGCTTCGCGATTGCGTTGCGGACGAAGGGCGAAACCCTCGAAGAACTCACTGCCCTCGTCGCAACGATGTTGCGTTACGCGACTCTCGTAGCCGACATTCCAGAAGGCGCGATCGATACCTGTGGCACCGGTGGTGACAGGTCTGGGAGTATCAATGTCTCGACAATCGCAACGCTCGTTGCCGTAGGGGCTGGTGTCACGGTTGTGAAGCACGGCAACCGTGCAGCATCCTCGAAGTGCGGGAGTGCCGATCTGCTCGAAGCGCTGGGCATGCCGATCGAGCTTGGTCCAGAAGGTATTTCGAAATGCGTTACTGAGGCACACGTCGGATTCTGTTTCGCACCGAAGTTCCATCCAGCGTTGCGTTTCCTCGGGCCCGCGCGCCGCGAACTTGGCGTTCCGACATCTTTCAACTTCCTCGGCCCATTACTCAACCCGGCAAGGGTCAAGCGCCAAGTCGTTGGGGTGAGCGACCCGCTTATGGCTGAGCCGATGCTTAACGTTCTCGCTGCCACCGGAGTCGAACGTGCGATGGTCGTGCACGGCCACGATGGACTCGACGAAATCACAACGACGACGACCTCGACGATCTATGAACTCGATGCCGGAGCCGTGCGACAAACCACCGTCAACCCCACGGATTACGACATGCCGTTGGTGTCGCCCGACGCGCTGAGTGGCGGCGATGTGGATGACAATGTCGCGGCCTTGCGGGCGGTGCTGTCGGGCGACGCTGGTCCGCATCGCGACATTTGTGTTCTTAACTCTGCTGCCGCACTCGTAATTGCGGGACTCGCGAGCGACTTGCGCGACGGCGTTGAGCGCAGCCGTGCCTCAATCGACTCAGGTGATGCCGACGCTGCGCTCAGACGTTGGCTTGAAGTCGCAAATACAGTGGCCCGCTGATGGCCCCCACATTGCAATGCCCAGAATGCGGTCACCGCGAGCCGGTCGACAATGTTTCTCAGCGCGAGCAGTTTCGGTGTGGCGGTTGCGGGAGATCTTTGAAGGTGCCTGAGTCGCTACGACCAGGTTCGCCGAGCGAGTCGCCGGTCGCGACACTTGACCCGTCCGAATCCACAGCGCGTGTGTTCGCTTCGTCGGACAACGCTACGGAAACGAACAGAACGATACAAGACGATCACGGAATAACGCGCGTAGAGCGTGAAGCGATTGCGGCACAGGCGTACGCACCGTCGCTCACTATTTGGGTTCGGTTAGCTGTATGGGCCGTCTGGCTGCCAGTCGGCCTAGGCGTCACTTTCTATGCGGCTATCAAGTTGCGATGGCTAAATGAAGATCACCTGTTCGGAACCCTAGGCAAGGTCACATGGGATCGCTTCGTCCCGATCGGACGGTTGCTTCCGATAGCGGCTCTTTTTGTTGCGGTGTTAGTGCACGGCACGATGATCGCACTCGAACGGCGAGTCGGGAAGCGACGACTAAGTCAAATGCTGACCGGTGGTCCTACCGAGTCGGCTGAGTTACCGCAACCGAATTGAGTTTCGCGATGTGCCTTGCGACAGCGAGGAGTTCGTCGATTTCGTGACGTTCGGGAGGCACGCTCGCTACTGGAGCCACGCAAGTCGTGATGTCGGTTGCGCCTGCACCGTCGGTGATGATTAGTCGTCCGTACCGCAACTCGATAGTGCGCGATGCTGTGCTGATTTCGGTGAGCGGGGCAAGACGTAGCGCATCGATGCGTTCGCGCCTGTCGAAGGTTCGTTCGAGACTAGAGAGCCGGTCTCTAACCACGGCTGCTTCCTCGTAACGTTGCTCGTCGGCGAGGCGTGTCATGCGTAGCCATAAAGGCCGTAGCAAAAGCTCCGGATCAGATGTGAGCCCTAGCTTGATCATTGCTACGACGTCTTCTTGAGACACATTGTTGCCGAGACCCACAGCGGGAACCGCTAACTCGATTGCTTCGCGGACTCCATGCGCCGCTGAGCTCGATGAGAACGGACCGAGATAGAGACACCCGTCTGGCTTCGCGATTCTGGTGACCGTCAGCTTCCCGAGCGGGCCATCCTTGAGCTTGAGGTAGCTATATGTCTTCCAGGTCTTTAGCTGGCGGTTAAACCTCGGCGTGAGTTCATGTATCAACCGGACTTCGCGAACCGCCGCTTCGAGCGCATCGGCACAAACGACATGATCGATGGCGACTGTCTCACGCAACATCTGTGGAACCTTGCGCCGAGTGTCACTAGCAAAGTAGCTCCGTACACGCGCCCGTAGATTCGATGCCTTACCGACGTAAAGTGGCTCGCCTTTGGAGTCCCGAAATACATAGACACCAGGAGACCTTGGGAGACTCGCAGTTAGATCGAGTTTCGAGGCGCTCGGGTGTGCGCGCATGGTGGGTAGCGCAAGCAGATCGTCGAGTCCGAGCACCCCAAAAGCTGCTGCTCGTTCGATGAGAGCGTGGAGGACCTCGGTTGTGGCTTCTGCGTCGGCCATTGCGCGGTGCGATGGTGATGTCGGAACGCGTAGGTGGCGCGCGAGCGTTCCGAGTTTGAGGTTCTCTACCTCGTCTCTGATGAGCCTTCGCGCGAGGCTAAGGGTGTCGACGCGGCGCTGAGAGAGACGGGGATATCCGAACCGCTCACATGCTGCGTCGATGAAACTGATGTCGAATCGAACGTTGTGACCGACGATCACAGCGCCGCCAATGAACTCGAGTAGTTGCGGTAGCACATGCTCGATTCGGGGTGCCTCGACGACCATCGCCTCGGTGATGTGAGTGAGCAGAGTGATCATCGGCGGGATCGCGACACCAGGATTTATGAGGGTGTCGAAACGACCGAGATACTCGCCACCGCGAACTTTGATGGCGCCAATCTCCGTAATCTCGCAGTTGTTAGCTGAAGCACCTGTCGTCTCCAAGTCGAGTACCACGAATGTGACTTCGGCTAGCGGCGTGCCTAGTTCGTCGAAGCTTCCTTGATAAGTCGGCCTAAGCGGAGCGATAGGCGTTGGGTCGAACCCCGCGACCGGCGTATTGAGATATGAAAAGTGAAGCGAACTCACGTCGTCACCATAGCGAACAGTCGTTCGTGGTCGGTGGTTCTTGAGCAATATTCGTTCACATAGTCTGCACGTATGTCTACCGATCGTTTCCGTTGCGCGGCTTGTGGCAACCTCACCCGCTTCGACCTCATAATCACGCGTAGAACGCGTGCTTTTCATCACTACACAGTTGGTGGCGACCTAAACGTCGAAGAAGAAGAAGTGCTCGATGAAGCAGTTGAAGAGATTGCCTGCCGTTGGTGTCGAGCCACGGGCGCAAGTATCGAAACCATCGCCGCTGACTCAACCGCGAGCTGATGACTCAAGGTCGCAGATTCAAGTTGGCGACAGTCCCAGAGGTCTTGCTTGGCGTGATAGTCGACGCGACGCTCGATGCGCAGCGCACGCGTGACGCAGCGCAGGTTCCCGTCGCGCTGCGGCCGCTCCTGAAATTCGATCGCCGACGGCGGACATCAACGGCGGTCCGCCACCAGGTCGCAGTCGCCATCGACGGAGATGAAGACATAGCTGGGTCTGCATGCGAGGCGCTCATGGCGATGCCAGGAATCTTGGCTGCACTGAAGAAACATGACTCTGCATCTCCACTAATTCCGGTAATTGCAGCGACGGCCACCGACACACTCGACCTACATGTCGCGGCTCTGTGGGCAAGTAGCCCCGAAGGCGCAGACACTGCACTCGGCGGCGCGATTGCACTCGTGCATCTTGAGTCTGTCAACACAGATATAGAAGCTGAACGAGAAGCGGCGCTGAGCGAGGTTGAGACTGCGGTAGAAGCCGCACGGCGGGCCGAAGCTTTACTCGACACCGAACGCGAAAAATCGTCGCGCCTCACCGCCGAACTGCGTGAGGCCCGTTCTGCGAACCGCGATCGCAAGGACGCCGAGGTCGCAGACGACGACGCTCTCAGGCGCCGCGTTCAGGAGGCAGATAAGGCAATAGCAGCAGCACTTCAGCGTGCCGATCGCTCCGAGGAGAGTCTCCGACAAACGAACGAGCGGCTCGCGGCTGCCAACGCCGACAAGACGAGCCTCAAGGCTGAATTGCGAGAAGCAACGCGCAAGCTTTCGGACGTAGTAGCGGTTGCCGACGTGCTCAGACTGTCTGAGAAAGCGGAGGAACTCGGTCGTGAGCTTTCGCGGCTTGCGACAGCAGGGAGCGCGGCGAGAACAGAAGTGAATCCAAGAAAAATTGATGCGAGGAGAAGCCCGAGACCGCGGGTGAAAGTTCCCGGTGGACTCACATCAGATTCGGCCGAAGGATTCGCCGGCATGTTGCGCACAGATGGCGTGTTGTTAGTCGTCGATGGCTACAGCGTGGCATTCGCTGGCTGGCCGGAAGCAACTGCAGAAGATAAGCGCAGACACGTCTTGCGCGGTTTGGCAGATCTGCATCGCCGGTTCGGTTGCGATGTGTTGTGCGTGTTCGACGGTGACGGCACCGCCATGAAGCCACAGAAGCGCGACGGTGTCCAGATCGTATTTTCGGTCGAAGAAGAAGAAGCAGACGCTGTCGTAGTGCGCTCAGTTGAGGAGCTCGACGTAGGTAAATGCGCGATCGTCGTGTCATCCGATCGTTGGGTCCAAGACAACTCAGAGGCGCGTGGCGCTACGGCTGTTCCAAGCGAGGTTCTTATAGCAACGTTTCGAACGCGGTAGCCGCGGCGAGTAGGCGCACTAGTTGGCTTGCTTGCCTTGCGCCATTTTCACAAGGTCCATGACGCCGGTGCGAGTTGCTTTGATGCCACGAGCGACGATCGAGGTGTCCCAGCCTGTCGCTTGCGCGCGGAGCGCGCCTACGTTGCAGTTTTCTCGACCCCCGAGAGTCGTGAACGGGTCGTAGTTGTACAGGCGCATTGCGTTGGCATGGCTGATCTTGTCGATGTCTGAGTCTGAACAGTTTGCAGCCTTCATCTGCTTCATGAACTGTTCGGGAGATGTCGGCCACGAACTATCGGAGTGCGGGTAGTCGCATTCCCAGCAGATCATGTCAATGTTCATCTTGTGGCGCATTTCAATGCCGACAGGGTCGTCGATCCAACAGCAGATCACCTGTTCGTCGAATACCTGGGAGGGGAGACGGGAACCCATGTCTTGGCCAGTCCAGAAGCGATGCCGGTCGTAGGTGTAGTCAATCCGTTCCCGGAAATATGGGATCCAACCGATGCCACCTTCGCTCAACGCGTACTTGAGCGTCGGGAACTTCTGCGGGACCTTTGACCACACGATATCTGCCGCTGCCTGCACGATGTTCATTGGCGAGAGTGTGATGAGAACATCCATCGGCGCATCGTCAGCAGTGATCACCATCTTGGACGACGAACCGATGTGAACGTTGACAACAGTGCCTGTGTCGGCGCATGTCTCGAAAAACTTGTCCCAATGACCTGAGTGAATGCTCGGGTGACCAAGAGGTACAGGATTCTCAGAAAAAGTTACGGCGAAGCAGCCCTTGTCTGCCATGCGCACGACCTCTTCTGACATGAGGTCAACGTCCCACATGATCGGCAAGGCGAGTGGGATGAAACGCCCCGGGTAGGCACCGCACCAACTCTCGACGTGCCAGTCGTTGTAGGCGCGCAGCAATGCCAGCGCTAGGTCGGGATCATTGAGAGCAGTACGCGCAAATAGCTGACCACAGAACTGCGGAAATGAAGGGAAGCACATCGAACCGAGGACACCGTTTGCATTCATGTCCTTCACCCGGTCGTGGATGTCGTAGCAGCCGCTACGCATGTCATCGAAGCTTGTTGGGTCCATAGCGAACTCTTCTGGGGGACGGCCAGCGACAGCGTTGAGCCCAATGTTCGGTAGTTCGGCTCCCATGAAGGCCCAGACGTCGATGCCGGAGTCTTTGCGGGTGAGTTTCGGAGCACGGTCGATGAACTCATGGCTCAGGCGACCCTCGAAAAGATCGGGAGGTTCGACAACATGGTCGTCCACTGATACGAGAACTAGGTCTTCAAGATTCATTGCGATCTCCTGGGCTGCGTGAACCGAAACTGACGCCGGTGTCAGGTTAGCTGTGCCGACGATCTAGTGATAGCGCTCGATCAATTCGGCTTGCGAACTGACACCAAGTTGAGCGTAGATCTTTGAGAGCCTGTTGCGTACCGTGCCGTGAGCGAGACCGAGTTCGCTAGCGATGTCGGCCACAGTTGCCCCATTTATCGCGGCGAGACCCAGCGCGAGATCTCTGTTGTCGAGTTCACGAAGTCGCGTTGGATCAGACACGGCAATCGCTCGCGATGGCTTGAGTTGCCAGAGAATGAGTGGTTCGTCGCCCGAAATGAGGCGCAACGTGGAAGTTGCAACGAGCCAGCCATCGGGGCTCAATATGTCGTGGGCAACGTCGACTTTTGTCTCTGTGCCAGCAACTAGTGCATCGACTGCGTCGATGATTGTGTGGAATGACGATGGATGGTTTAGGAGCCAGACAATCTTGCCGACTAACCGACGCGAAAGCTCGGGAAATTCGACGGGTGAACTGACTCGAAGGATCCGCCATGAGAGATCCATGAGGAACGCCCAAGAGCCGTACTGGGCGATCTCTCGTCTAGATGAGGCGGGTTGAAAGTACAAAACTGCAAGTGGCGGGTCGGCCTCATTGCGCTTGATCGATACGACGGTCATGACCTGATCGGGGTAGCGCTGCACAAAGTGCCATGTGCCTAGAGCGCCCTCTGACGCCCTGATCCGATCGGATCTTTCTACAAGTTTATCTTCGTCGAACAAGGTACGGACTTTCGAACCCGGTGGGTAGGCCGTGTCGAAGGCAGTGTTGCTCGCCGCAATCGTCGTGCCGTCGACAAGGCCGATCGCGATCGGTCCGTAGGTGCTCAGAAGTGAACCGATTGTCTCTCCAATGGCATCGACCCACTGCTCGCGGGTCCCGTCGAACCGCAAGTAGCGCGGTCGGTCGGCCTTTGCATGGACTAGCGCTTCGTCGAAAGTCCGCACGGCGCTGACTGCTCGAGCGACAGAGCTCGGGGGGCGCGTGGCGTATCGCGCAACTAGTTCGCCGCGGGTAGTCGTCCCTAGTTTTTCGAGAATTCTCGACAATTGGTTTCGTACGGTGCTCGCCGCGACTCCGCCGCGGACCGCGATAGATACGGCGGACGCACCAGCTAGTACTTGTTCAAAGACGTGCATCTCGCGGGCGCCGAGTACAGCGCCGGGGTCGACAAACTGTTGCATTCTTGACTTGGGCGGAGCGTGTATAACAGTTGCTACAACTACCTTGTCGGCGGATCCGAGGCGAGTAGTTGTGGTGTCGACGCTCGACCAACCCGACGCTCGGCCCGACATGCGTGTTACGGCATGTGCCTCAGGAAGAGTCCCGTTGCAAACTTCGTAATGGTCGCTGAGGTTTGCTACGACGTCTTCTGGGTGTACGAAAATCCAGCGGATGAGGCCAACGGCCGACCCCAAACTCCGATTGCGTCGTCCATGGATACCGCAGATTCTGTCCCACTCATCAGACAAGACGACTCGATCTGCTCCGTCTTCAAGCTCAGTGCTCTCGCGCGTGGTCTTCGGAAGCAACGTATAGGTAATAAATGCCGGGTCACAATCAGGTCCCGTAGTTGCACGCAACGTCGTGGAATCAACGGTGAGACGGTTGCTCGTAAAGGGTCCGTCGCCAACCGGAAGGCTCATCACTCGGCGAATGGTTCGTACAGGCGGAAGATCAGGGTCGGTGGCCCACTTGAAGTAGGTGTCGATCTGTTCCTTGTCGTCGCCGAAGTTCAGATCTGTGATCTGGTTCGGGACTCGACCAGCGAACGGTGGAATTACTGCCCCGGTACGCGCTACGCATCTGCGACCGTCAAAGAGGCTCAGCCCTATGTCGGACCAGTTCCAAAACGGTGACTCAACGGTGGCAACGAGTTCCTTGATCCATGCATCGCGATCAGGGTTACCAGGGAGGTACATCGCCTACATTATTGCAGGCGATGTACCTCCGTTTCGTACTAGTTTTGGTTCAGATGCTTTGTGTTAGCTCTGCTTCAGGCGCTCGAGCAACTGAGCCTGGTTGGCTACGCCGACCTTCTTGAATATCGCCGAGAGGTGGTTGCGCACCGTGCTCGGAGAGATAAAGAGGCGACGTGCAATTGTGGCTACGCGGAAGCCATCTGCGACGAACTCCAAGATCTGGCTTTCGCGCTCCGACAGTGACACAGCATCTGCGCCTGTGCGGCTAAGGGCGTCATTGCGTTGCGATAGAACCAGGATGCTGTGGACCTCTGAGCCTTCATGGACATCTAGGTCACACGTGCTCGTGTCAAAGTCACGGGCTGTGCCGTCGCTGAGTTGCAACCGCAAACGGCTCTCAGTGATGTCCTTTGCGAACTCATCGATTCTGCGGCCATACAGCTTGGCGCCGCTGAGCCCTGTGTAACTTGAGAATGAAGCAGAAGCGGAGCGAACTCGCCCGCCTTCGTCGCAGCCAAGTACTAGTACTGTCTTGTTTTCCATTCTTTGTCTCCCGCTCCATGAGTAGTCATCTCGGCTACTCGGTATTACGTGTCGTCTATCATGAAAACGCTACATTAATAGACGCGGTGTCACTAATCGTTTTATATCCATTTTTTTTTCACGAAATATCTAGAAAGATTCGACACTTGTAGGGGTTTAGCCCAGATTCATCCGGTTTGGGCCTTCTAATCAACCACCTGAAAGGTTCCTAATCCATGTCACTTTCTCTAATTGCGACCCAATCAACCGATGTCGATGCAGCGAATACGGCGTTGCTAATCCTCCGCGTTACATGCGGCGCAATGATCATGGCCCATGGCTATAACCACCTTTTGGGCGGTGGCAAAGTCGCTGGTGCTGCATCGTGGTTTGCGAGCATGGGCATGAAACCAGGGATCCTTCACGCGTGGCTCGCGACTATCGGCGAATTAGTGGGCGGAGCGTTGCTCATCGCTGGACTATTCACACCTGTTGCGGTGGCTGCGCTGATCTCGGAAATGGTTGTCGCTTTAGTCACGGCACATCGCAAGAACGGCTTCTTTATTTTTCGACCAGGCCAGGGTTGGGAATACGTGGCGTTCATTGCACTCACAGCCTTGTCGCTAGGGACTCTGGGCGCGGGCTCGTGGTCACTCGATGGGTCCTTCGACATCACTTGGTTCAACGGTTGGTCAGGGTTTTGGATTGCGCTGCTCGGTGGCCTAGGTAGCGCGACCGGACTGCTAGCCGTTTTCTATCGTCCAGAGAAAGCCTGACCGAAGGGCAACTCGCTCGATCGCTCGGCGAGCAGTCGAATTGCGTCGCTCCACTCACTGATGATCCCGATGTCCGCGGTAGAAAAGACCGGTGCACCGGGGTCAGAATTGATGGCGAGCACAGTCTTGGCATTGCGATAGCCAACTGAATGATTGAACTTTCCGCTAGCAGCAACGCTGATGAACAGCTCAGGACTAACGGATCGTCCCGTGATGCCGATCTGTCTCGCTCTTGGTAGCCAGCCAACATCGGTCACTTTGCGCGTCGCGCCGAACTCAGCGGCAAGAAAGCGTCGTAGTTGATCAAATTCTGCGTACTTCGCAGGGTCGACCCCGCGGCCGACGCCTATCACGACCTCGGCATCGGCGAGCACGTCGATGTCATCGTCTCGCGTGCGCGACAGGACTCGTAGCTGGCTCCTGCTCGACGCAGTAATCACGCTGTGTGGCGCACTCGCATTGCGCGGGATGGGCACGCATAGAACACCCGCTCGCACCGTCACCAATTGCAGCGGAGACTCGCTCGTTATGGCCGCCACAACAGCGCCGCCGAATGCAGGCTTCCATGCGACGAGGCGGCCGTCGACTAATTCCAAATCGATGGCATCACCCGTAAGGCCAGAAGAAGTTCTTGCTGCAATCCGTGAAGCGATCTCGCGGCCCCATGCTGTGCTCGGCGCCAACAAAATCGTGGTTGGATGTTCTCTTAGCCAAGCGGCGATCGTCGTGGCGAGATCTGATTCGGTATCGCTACCGTGGATCGCGACTGTCATATCGGCACCCAAATTTCCGAGTGCGCACCGCTCAACAGCTTCACTAGGTCCTATCCCTACTGCGTAGCCACCGCAACCAGCGGCGAGCATCGCAGCGGAACCGAGTAGCTCCGCTGAAGTGTGTGATCTTCCTGGCTCTATTAGTGCAACGACGGCAGGGCCGTGCGATCTTCGCAACGGTCCCAACGCCGCTGCTTTCACAGGTGGGGTCGCGATGGCATGCCGGTCACGGATAGCCGCTATCGCCTTGTCTACCTGGGAGTTGAGGTCGAGTTCCGGCCAGGTCAATCGTGTCCGTTCGACTGTGATTGAGCGCAAATCGCCGACTCGCGTAGGACTCGCAGCTTGGCCCCATGGCCCTTCGCCGAGTTCCGAACTCGTCATTACGACTATTCGCGAGCTGTTCACCTGAGCGCGAAATTCTGGCTCAACCTTGCTCGGCTCGCATAGGCGCTCGGCACACGAAATGAGCACTGGGATTTGGGTCTCTACAGTCATGACTCCATCGTCGAGTTCGCCAACTGCATGCACCGTGTTTCCGTCGAGGGCGATCTCGCGTGCACTGGAAACGAACTCAATGCCGAGGAGTTCAGCAACTTGCGGACCGACCTGACCAGTATCGGCGTCGATGCTGTTACGCCCGCAGAGAATCAGATCGAAGTCGCCGTCACCGCGCAAGGCTGCGACGAGGGTACGCGCTGTCGCGAGGGTGTCGCTCCCTGCGAACGCGGCGTCACAAATGTGCACGCCGCGCACGTGGCCGCAACCCTGAATGTCGCCCCACGCGATTGCTTCTCTGAGAACGTCGTCGGCAGACTCTGGGCCAAGCGTGAATATGACAACCTCGTTGGCCACATCTGTCGCTCCGATCTCGACGGCCTTGGAGACTGCTCTGCGACAGTAGGCATTCATTTCGAGCATCTGATCTGCGCGATTGAGACGTCCATCTGAGCCGAGTGACATCGTCTCAAATTTTGGTATCTGTTTTATGAGTACTGCAATCCGCACGGTGCCCCTGTCAGCCGATATTCGCGAGCAATTGCGGTAGCGCTTCTAACTGTTCCAAATAGTGGGCAAGGGAATGGTGTACGAACCTCGTGTTCATTCCAGTGGCGCTAGCGTCGCGAAGCTCCCGAATCGTGGTAGCTGTCGCGTCCGGGTTGCCTAGCGGATCGATTGGGTCTGGCTGAAGGAGCACTTCAATTGGAGTCGAGCGAAGACCCCATGCATCTGTTTGGCTCTCTACAAGGAGCATTCTTGCGACTTCGTCGACGTTGAGTTGAAAAGGCGCCCAACCGTCCGCGAGTTCGACTGCGCGCCGTAAAGAGCGGTGAGTGCGCCCGCCAATCCAAATTGGGATGTCGGTTTGAATCCCGCATGGGTCTACGACGAAGCCGGAGTAATCGAAAAACTCCCCGTGGTACTCAGGCACACGACGACCGAAACTACAGCGGAGTGCGCGGAGCGCATCATCGCCGCGGTCGCCACGTCGCTCGAACTCTGCGCCTAGTAATTCGAACTCTTCCTCGAGGGAACCGACACCAACTCCCAACGTGACTCTGCCACCGCTAATTAGGTCGAGTGTCCCGTAGCGTTTCGCTAATTCGAGCGGATGGTGGTAACCCAGCACGAGGACAAACGTCGCGAGGCGAATGGTCTCAGTGTGGGCACTTAATGCACCGAGAGTCGCGACCGGGTCGAAATATCGACCGCCGCGCCGAGCCACTACGGACTCTGGCAATGCCACATGCTCAGAGCAAGTGAGATGGTCGTACCCGAACCGCTCAGCAGCGCATGCGATTGTTACGACATCGCCGAAGTCGGCTGTTGTTTCCCAACTGGCGTGGGCACGCCCTAAGAGTGTGAGAACGGGAGTGACGATGCCAAGTTTCATGGCCGAGAAGCTAACGCCACAATCAGCATGCGCGCGCTAGGTCGAGAACTGCCTGAGAACAAAATGAAAGGGGCCGCCTCTGGCTGCAGTGGGGGTGCGGCCAGAAGGCGACCGATCCATACGGTAGAGGGCGTCCATGCCTCCCGGCATCATCCAGATGCATTATCAGATGTCGGTGTTATGTCCGTTTATTCCTCCGTGGGCGATTTGTCGACTGAACTTTTCCCTACGGATCGGCCGGTAACGTCCAAAGCCGTGGAGATAGCACGCCTAGACGATGCGATTAGCCGACACGTCCGCGCTGGCGATTCCCTGCACCTCATGGTTGGCCACACCAGATGGAGCGCACTCGCCCGCGAGACGATTCGGCAGTGGTGGGGACGTGACCCAGAGTTCACGCTGGTGATGCTCAGCCTCTCAAGCCTCGGTGCGTTGTTTTTTAGAGGCGGGCTAGTGCGCAAGGTGATCACGGGATACAGCGGCGACACGTTCCCGAACTTCACCCCGAATCCCATTTTCCAGCGAGCGTACAAGGATGGTTCGGTCGAAGTTGAGCACTGGTCGTTCTTAGCTTTCGCTCAGCGACTCGAAGCAGCGGCACGTCACCTGCCGGCGATAGTCACGTCCTCAATTGCTGCGAGTTCGATGCAAACGAACGATGCATACGCTTCGGTGGATTCACCATTCGGACGTGTTGGATTGCTCGCGCCGTTGCAACCCGATGTAGCTCTGCTCCACGCAGCCGTTGCTGATCGTGATGGAAACGTCGCGATCCACCCACCTCTGCTCGAAGGAGTCTGGGGAGCACTAGCAGCGAAGCGTGGATGTGTTGTGAGCGTCGAGCGAATCGTCGATTCTTTGAAGCCGTGGTCACATCTCGTGCAGCTTCCCGGGCATCGCGTACTCGCGTTGGTAGAAGCGCCGCTCGGCGCTCATCCCGGCGGCCTCTATGCGGGCAACCTGCCAGTCGATGGTTATGGCGAGGACTACGAGTTCTGGGTCGAAGCGCGCGCAGCTACACGTTCGGAGAACTATGACGAGTGGATCCGCGAGTGGATTCTTGAAGTAGAGACTCAGGATCAGTGGCTTTTGAAAGTCGGACCGGAGCGCGTAACAGCATTGCTGGCGAAGGCCGCGCCTGATTCATGGAAAACCGATGAAGCCGACTTCGGAGTAGACACGCAGAGCGCACCAAATGCTTGGGAACGTGCCGCCGTAATGGGTGCTCGCGCCTTAGCTGCCCGTGTAGTCGCCACGCAAGCAGATGCGGTTCTTGCTGGCGCTGGCGTTGCGAACCTCACGGCGTGGCTTGGTGTTCGACTCGCTAGCGAGATGGGTGTCGACACCGCGCTCACAGCCGAAATCGGGCTATGGGGCTACGAACCAGTTCCGGCAGACCCATTCGTCTTGAACCACCGAAACTTCCCTACAGCGACAATGCTGTCAGATGCCACGATGGTTCTGGGCGGTCTTGTCGGCGGCGCCGGAACGCGCACGATTGGTTGCCTCGGTGGCGCGCAAGTCGATCGGTACGGCAACATCAATTCGACATCGTTGCTCGACACTGGCGGGCCTTTTCTCGTCGGGTCAGGTGGGGGCAACGACGTCGGGAGCGTTGCGTTCGAGAACATCGTCATCGCGCTACTCACTCCGCAACGCTTCGTAGCAGACTGCGCCTACATCACGACCCCTGGTCGCGGGGTACGAACTCTTGTGACCGACCTAGCGACATTCGAGAAACTCAGCGATGATGGCGTGCTCACACTGACCGCGGTGGCGTCGGGCGAGGGCACCGTGGGACAACGGGCGAGTGCCGCGCTGTCAGCATGTGGGTGGGAAGCGCCAGTCGCCGCGGACCTCGGCGAGTTAGAGCCTGTCTCAATTGCTGATGTGTTACCGCTACGGACCTGGGATCCACGAGGTTGGTTCCTGCGCGAGCGTTGACAACGCGGCGTCGTCTACGGACCTAGGGTGGCACGCAATGGGACAGGTTGCGCTCACTCATGTCACCAAGAAATTCGGGAATCTTCCGGCCGTCGCCGACGTCAGTCTCGTCGTTGAAGATGCCGAGTTCCTGGTCCTATTGGGGCCATCGGGATGCGGGAAGAGCACATTGCTCCGGATGATCGCTGGACTCGAAGATGTGACTGAAGGCGTGATCGAGATCGACCAGAAGATGGTCAACGAGGTCGAACCGAAAGACCGTGATCTCGCGATGGTGTTTCAGAGCTACGCGTTGTATCCACATCTGACCGTACGAAGGAATATCGAGTTCCCGTTGCGTACGCGCAAGGTTGGTCGCTCAGAACGCAAACGACTCGTAGCAGACGCCGCCGAAGCGCTCGGGCTATCCGAACTACTCGACCGCAAGCCCGCACAACTTTCTGGGGGTCAACGCCAGCGTGTCGCTCTAGGGCGAGCAATAGTGCGCCAGCCAAAAGCTTTTCTGTTGGACGAGCCTTTATCGAACCTCGATGCGAAGTTGCGCGTCCAGACTCGAGCTGAGTTAGTCGCACTACAGCGGAGACTCAAAACGACCATGATCTACGTGACCCATGATCAGGTTGAAGCAATGACAATGGGTCAGCGTGTAGCGATTCTCCGCGACGGAGTTCTACAGCAGGTCGCTCCGCCGGCAGAGGTCTATGACAGGCCAGCAAACGCGTTCGTCGCAGGATTCATTGGTACGCCTCCAATGAACTTGTTCGATGCAGTCGTCGATGGCGGCACCGTGAATGTCGGTAATTCTCGGTTGCCGCTAGGAGAGTTGTGGAACACGCCAGCGGGTGAGTACACAGCTGGCATCAGACCAGAACATCTGACGATTATCGGTGCCGATCCCGGCGACGGCGCGCTGCGCGGCACCGTCGAATTCGTCGAGTCGCTTGGCCACGAACGTCATGTGCATGTTCGTTCAGATTGCGGGGCAATTCTTGTCGTGCGCCATAGCAGTCATCTTGCAATTCCGGTGCCGAGTGAACTTGTCGGTTTGCACGTCGCGACGAACTGCATACACATTTTCGATAAGGCGACAGGGGATCGGTTCGGTGGCACGGATTCTTAAGAAGCGAATACGCGAAGCATTCCTCGCCTACGTGCTGCTCGCGCCGTCATTCGTCGTTTTCGCAATATTTGTGTTCTATCCATTCCTGAAGAACATCGAGATCCCGTTCTATTCGCACACGGGCTGCCGTGGATTCGGTGTCAACCGAGTGTGCGCCGAAGAATTTGTCGGATTCTCTGTGTGGCGAGAAATTTTGGCGAGCAACGAGTTTGCGCATTCTCTCTGGGTCACGCTCAAGTTCACGTTCTTGACTGTGCCTGCAGGAATCGGCCTCGGTCTGGTGTTGGCCGTTATCGCGCACGCACGATTGCGCGGCATAACGATTTATCGGACGATTTTTTCTTCGACGGTGGCGACATCCGCTGCTGTGGCTTCGGTCATCTTTTTTAGTCTCATGAACCCGCGCGCCGGAATCTGGCGACTCCATATAGATGGAATCCCAATTCTTGAACACCCCACATGGGCGTTGCCGGCCGTTGCAGTAGTCGCGACGTGGCAGAGTCTCGGGCTTGCGTTCATCGTGATGAGTTCGGGCTTGCAAGCACTTCCAGACGAGGTGCTAGAAGCCGCCGCGATCGACGGTGCTGGGCCATTCCGGCGATTTGCTCGCGTGACGTTGCCTCTAATGGGGCCGATCTTGTTCTTCGCTTTCGTCGTTGGTTCGATCTCTGCATTCAAGACTTTTGCCGAGATCGACCTGCTGACCCCGGGCGGAGGGACGAGCGATAGCACGAAGGTCCTTGCGTACGGCGTTTACGAGGCTGGCTTCGCCTCGGGTGATCAGGTACGTGCCGCTGTTTTTGCAACTGGATTGTTTATCTGTGTCTTGCTCTTGACGCTCGCTCAACTGCGCCTCGAGCGCAGAGTGAAATATGCACGCTAACCACACCTCGAAACTGATATTGCGTTACGCGGCCCTAACACTGCTCGCCGCTCTAATCGTGTTTCCGATCTACGCGACGATCGTGAACTCGCTGTCATCGCCAGTCGATGTGAGCCGAGGCTTTATTGGCTACCCGCGCGCACTGCAGTGGGATAACTATTCCAAGGCGTGGAACCAGGGACATTTTTCGCGCTACCTATTCAATTCTGCGGTCGTCACGGTTGCGATCACCATCGGACAGGTCATTACAGCGATCCTTGCCGCGTACGCCTTCGCGTTCTTGAGATTTCCGCTCAGGCGCACGTTGTTTGTCGGTTTCTTGTTGACGCTGATGATTCCGGGCGAGGTAACCATCCTGCAAAACGTCGCGACGATCACAAATTTAGGCTGGAAAAACGAGTTCTCCGCGCTGATCGTTCCCTTCCTAGCGAGCGGCTTCGGGGCATTTCTGCTGCGGCAGGCGTTCTTACAACTGCCGACCGAATTACGAGAGGCAGCGTTCCTCGACGGCTACGGACACATGAGATTTCTCTGGAGAATTGTTGTGCCATTAACGCGGCCCGCGATCGCAGCTATGGGGCTCTTCGCGTTTCTGGGTGCATGGAATCAATACCTATGGCCGCTCTTAGTGACCGACATCGACCAGCGCCGAACAGTCCAAGTTGGGCTCAAGCAACTCGCCGCTGGTTCCGTCGACCAGATCACGATTACCTACGCAGGAACCGTCCTAGCGTTCTTGCCGATCGCGATACTTTTAATCGTATTTTCTAAACAACTCGTACGTGGCCTTGCCGCCGGTGCAGTGAAGGGATAATTATGACTAGGACTCCACAGCAGCATCGGGCCAAGATCGGCTGCGTGGCAACTCTCGCGTTGCTGCTCATCGCAGCTTGCGGTGGAGGGTCTCCCAAGGGTGACTCGACGAACTCAACGTCGTCGCCGGATGGCTCAGTGCCGGACATGTCAGCGCAGTGTCCGCTCGACGGCACCACGACCGACGGCACCGGGCCTACAGAGATCACTTACTGGCATGCCATGACTCGCGCCAATGAAGAGACACTCGCAGCACTTACAGATGATTTCAACGCGTCGCAAGATGACGTCGAAGTATCGCTCGTCAATCAGAACAGCTACGGCGACAACTTCACAAAGTTCGAAACGGCATATGGAACAGAGTCTTCACCCGACCTGATTCAGCTAGAGGACACAGCGTTGCAAAGACTCGTCGACGCGCAGGCCGTTGTGCCAGCACAGGCATGTCTAGACGCCGACAAGCAGAACCTCGACGACTTTATCGAGCGGGTAACCGATTATTACAGCGTCGGCGGAGTGCTCTATCCGATGCCGTTCAACGTGTCGAACCCGGTCCTGTACTACAACAAACTTGCATTCGAGGCAGCAGGCCTCGACCCGGAATTGCCGCCGACGACGTTTATGGAACTGCGCGATGCAGCTGACGCGTTGCAGAGCTCTGGCTACGAATATGGCTTCGCGTTCAAGCGCGATGCATGGGTCCTAGAACAGTTTTCCTCTCTGGCCGGGGAAGTATTCGTGAACAATGAGAACGGTCGCACAAAACGCGCGACCGAAGTTGCATTCGATACGCCAACAGGCCAGTCCGTTTTCGAGTTCTTGCAAGCCGGGGTGCAAGACGGAGTCTTTTTCACGAACCCGGCTAGCGGCCCAAGTGGGTTCGACAATCTGATTTCGATTTGCAACGGCGAGACGGCAATGACATTTGATACGAGCGCTGCTCTCGGCACGGCCACTGCGATTCTCGAGCAAGAAGGCTGCAAGGTCAATGTCGAAGTCGGCGTCGGCGCACTGCCACTGCCAAGCGCGGACCTAGCTGGCAAGGGCGGCGTGTTGGTCGGAGGCGCCGCGAACTTTTTGCCAGCGAATGGTGATCCGGCACGGCTTGCTGGCGCGTATCGGTTTGCTGCGTTCCTTGCGAGTGCTGAGAGCCAGGCGACTTGGGCTGCTGGCACCGGCTACATACCAGTAAGGAAAAGTTCAGCGGAAAGCCAGACGATAAAGGACCTATGGGCGACCTCGCCTGGTTACAAGGTCGCATTCGATCAGCTAACAAGTGGCGCTAGTAACGCAGCCACGGCTGGGCCCCTGATTGGCGACTACAAGGGCGTCCGAGAAGCCATGACTGGTGCACTCGAGGCATTACTAATCGAAAACAAAGACGCAGCATCGGTGATCGCAGATGCGATCAAAGAAGCGAATGAGAAGATAGCGATCTACAACAAGTCCGTGTGAAAACCGCGCGTTAGTTCTTCTCAGCTGCTGTCTTGATGCTCTGCAATGTCTGCTGCACGGCAGCGCAGAGCATCTCGTAACGGCCTTCGAAGTTGCTCGGTGAGCCCTCGACGTTGAGTAGCGGTGCATGGAACGATTCTGTCAACGTGCAACCTTCTGGACTCGCTGCAAATGAGTAGGTCCACACAGTTCGGTTCTCAGCCGGGTCCATGTCTTCTGGAGCAATGAATGCGAAGACCTCGCCGGGTACGCTGGCCGAAACCACGACAGGCACAGACCACTCGAAGCCACCAGCATTGTTGTGCCCGGTGTACCTAGCGCCGACTGCTGGTCCGGTCGAGCCTTCGCCCCATTCGGCCTTCACGCACTCTGGGCTCCATTCGCCCATTCGAGTGATGTCAGAAATGAGCGCCCACACATCTGCAGGCGCGGCGCTGATTTCGATCGATGCGGAAAATTCAATTGGTTGTGTGATCATGGGCGGCGAGCGTACAAGTCCGGGTCGGGTCAGTGGCTATGGACCAAGCAGACGCTGGCGTTGGCTCCTCTGCCGACGGTGTGGGCAAGGCCGACCCGCGCGTGTTCTACCTGGCGCGCTCCTGCTGTCCCGCGCAGTTGGTGCACGAGTTCGATTACCTGGCCGAGAGCGCTCGCTCCAAGAGGCTCGCCCTTAGCGAGTAGTCCGCCACTGGCATTTACTGGCTGGCTCCCACCTAGATGGTGTGCGCGAGATGCTAAGAAAGCGCCCTGTTCGCCAGGAACACACAGGCCGAGTTCTTCCCATGCGAGCAACTCGCGCGCGGCATCAGTGTCCTGACATTCGACGACACTTATGTCATTTGGTCCAATGCCAGCCCGCTCGTACGCATCGTGGACCGCGAGAGTGGTCGGCGGCGTGATGTCGGAGTCGTCGATTCCAGACATCGGAGTGGCTTCGCCGAGAACACTTCCTGGAAGGTGGCTTCGCAACACGGCGGCGCTCAATTCGATGATGCCACTGCGCGCTCGTCTGGCAGCTTGCAGCACTACCGCTGCGGCGCCTTCATTTGGTGAGCAGAGCATCCACAAGTGGAGTGGTTCACACACGACATGGCTAGCTAAGACTTCATCTGCAGTAACTCGTTTTTGGAACATTGCGTTTGGGTTCAAGACCCCGTTCGCGCGGTTTTTCACGACAACTTCTGCGAGGTCTTGTTTCGTGATACCGCGCTCGCGCATAAGCCGTTGGGCGCGCAGTGCGAAATACGCCGGTGTTGCTGCGAGGCCAGCCTGCTCGCGCCATGGTTCGAAAAATGTTGACCGGATAATTCCCTTAGGCATTTTTTCGATACCGAACACCAAGACGGTTTTGTATTGACCTGCGCGAATAGATCCGGCGGCAAGGCTGAGTGCGGCAGCACCACTCGCGCAGCCGGCCTCTACGTCGACGATTGGCATACCAGTGCGAGCGACGGCGCTCATGACCTTGTGCCCGGCCGCAACTCCTGCGTAGGCAGTACCACAAAACACCGCGTCGATTCGAGGATCTGCTGCCTCAGCGAGTGCTGCCCGAACGGCCTCGACTCCCATCTGGGTCACCGACTTGGTCTCGAAACGGCCGAAGGCGTGCATCCCGACTCCAGTGATGGCGACGTTGGTCATTCGCTGCGATCCGATTCGAAGCACCAAGTCAGCACCCGTGCTCCGGCGTCAAATGTCGCGAGGCGCATATGTTGTCCGAAACGCAGTGCGAGCGGGTCCGATTCGCGTAACAAAGTGATCACTCTGAGGCGTTCTTGAGTTAGTTCGACCACTCCGAATCCGTACGGCACCGGGCCCGCATACCCAGGTGGCGCGGCTGTTACTGCCGTGTGTGCCCACAGAGTCCCGCAGGTCGAAAGTTCGACTCGCTCGATGTCAGTCGCGCCGGTATAAGGACAACAGTCCTGGACCGGAAAGTGGTATTTGTCACTAGATGCTGAGTAACCACCGACAAGTACGCATGACCCGTCCGCGCGGATCTCGAAAGCTTCTGGATTGATCGATTGCATCAGATGACACCGTTTGTTCGGAGCGTCTCAATATCGGTTTCCGACAAGCCGAGTTGGCCTAGGACGTCTGATGTGTGTTCGCCGAGTCGAGGAGCACCAGCAGGTATCGCAGAAGGTGATCCTACGAAACGCGGATATGGCGCTTGTTGTCGCAACGCACCGATTACCGGGTCGTTTACGGTCACAAGGTCATCTCTTGCGGCGATATGAGCATCGGAGAAGATGTCCGCAGCGGTGAAGGCAGTAGCTACGGGCACATCGGCGATGATGCACAAGCGTTCGACTTCGGCCGAAGCGAGCGATGCCGTCCAAGCCGCGACGATTTCGTTGATTTCGTTGTTGTGTGTGGCTCTGTCGGCGAGGCGAGCGAAGCGGGGGTCGTTCGTGAGATCATCGCGACCCATAGCCGAACACAGCCGGTAGAAATTCGCGTCAGATCCGGCGACGATACAGACGTGTTTGCCGTCGGCCGTTGGATAGTTATCGAGTGGGGCGCTATTGGCGAGCCGGTTTCCCTCGCGATTACGGACGACGCCGAGTTTGTCGTAGCCAGCAAGAGTCCATTCGAGGATTCGCAATACTCCGCCGTACAACGCTGCGTCAATCACGGCGCCTTCTCTGCGGTCGGGCGTGTCGCTCGCTAGACCAGCGCCCCTGTCGCGTTTGTAAATGGCGGCGGTAGCGGCTTGGGCCGCGAATACGCCCGTGAGATAGTCCGAGATCGTCACGCCGACCCGAACAGGTGGCCGATCTGGATACCCGGTGAGATGCATAAGGCCGCCGTAACCGATGCCCACGCGGTCGAGGCCGGGACGCGAACTATTTGGGCCGTCCTGGCCGAACATGGAAATGCGAACACAAACGAGGTGGCTAGCGAGGTCGCTAGGTGCGATGTTCCACTTCTCTAGAGTCCCTGGGCGAAAATTTTCTACGACAACATCGGCGGTTTTGGCCAGGCGTCGGAAAATTTTCTGCCCGGAAACGCTACGCAGGTCGAGGGTCATGCTCTTGCGGCCCCGCCCTTCGACAGCCCAGAAGAGTGAGTAGTCGTCACCATTCGGGTCTTTAGCGAACGGGCCGATCTCTCGCATGAAGTCGCCACTGCCAGGCTGTTCGATCTTGATTACTTCGGCGCCCTGTTCGCCGAGCAGGCCAGCACAAAATGGCGCAGCGATGCGAGTTCCTAGATCGAGTACCCGCAAACCGGCAAGCGGTCCGCTCATGTGTCGGATTGTTCGCGTTTGACGGCTTCCATGCCACCAGCCTTGCGTTGTTCGAGCCGCCCGAGTGCAGTTGGGGTGTTGCTGATGAATTGATGAATCATGAAGTGATAGCGCCAGCTTTCACGTTGGCCTTGTGTGTCGAGCATGTTGTTGACCGACGCCTTGATCGCGCTCGCAGTTGCAGGTGGCACAAGCGCGACAGTCTCGGCCATCGCTATGGCTGAGGTTGCGAGGTCGGCGCGTGGCACAACGCGGTTGACAAGCCCTAGCCGCTCGGCCTCTGTCGCGTCGATCTTGGTCGCACACAGCAAGAACTCTTTTGCCTTGCGCGCACCCAACTCCCATGGCTCGACTAACAGTTCGACACCGACTCCACTCATGCGCGCGACCGGGTTCGAGAAAACCGCGTCGTCGGCTGCAACTATGAGATCGCAGACACATGCGAGCATGAGGCCACCCGCCGTGCATGTGCCTTGGACCGCAGCGATTGTGGGTTTCGGGAAGTCGCGGATTCGCAAGAGCTTGTCCCAATACATGACCTGCTCGTGGTGAAGCTTGCCCTCAGGTGTTGAACGTAGCGACGCCCAATATGACTCTGCTGCAAGGAGTTCTTTTAGGTCGTGGCCCGCAGAGAAATGGTCGCCTTGCGCGTCGAGGATGACTACGCGGATGTTGTCGTCAGATTCGGCCAGATCGAACGCCGCGTCGAGTTCGTCGATCAGCTCTGAGTTCTGAGCATTGCGCACCTCGGGCCGTGCGAGGGTAATTGTCGCTACTGGCCCACTTGTCGCGTATCGAATTGTTGCGGATTCGGTCACGAGTCGAGAATCTAGTTGAGCGCGAAGGCTTGGGCGCTCGTCAACGGTGCCGATCAGAGTAAGGCCTCTAGCATGGAAGTAGTAGCGATGGCACAGTGGGTAGCAAGACAAGAACCTCTAGAGCCAGCCGACGCGGTGCGCAAGTTGTTAGCGCCGGTAGTCGCATGCATGCGCGGTGACGATGCCGGATTCGCGACGCTTGTCGGGGCAGCGATATTTGAAGGAACCGCCCCTGAACTCGTGCGTGTAGCCCCCCGCGTAACCCGCGTGTACCTGCACCTAGCGCCACCGCCAGACGGTGCAGACAAGATTGTTCGCAGTTTCGCTGCGGTCGCGCACGACCAGTTCGATGATGGTGAGAGCGTCCTCGTTGGAGCGGAATGTATGCACGCAGCGCACGCCGTCGACCGCCTTGGCGAAGTCATTGGCACGATCGTTGAGAGAGCGTTTGTGAGTGAGGCGTTAGAACACGACGCGTTTCATGCGCTTGAGGGTTCGCTGGCTTCTGTTTGGTGGGCAGCTAGTTCTTCGGCAGCTTTGCGCGGTGCTGATCCGATCAAAGAGGCAGCGGCGATCTGCATGTACGCGAATCGGCTCGTCGCATAATCGCGACGTTCTGTCGATGTGGCGTTACTTATCTCGAGGCAACCCGAGAGTGCGCTCGCCGATCACGTTGCGCTGAATCTCGTTGGTTCCTGCCCAAATAGAACTGGCCTGGTAGTAGAGCCAGGACCGTTGCCATGCGCCGTCCGCGGGATTATCGGTAGCCCCATGCCAGAGTGGTGCTGCTTCTCCTACAACAGAAAGCGCCGTGTCGTGGAGTCGCTTGCTCATTTCACTCCACCAAAGCTTGTTAATAGCTCCGACAGGCCCAGGGTCGGTTCCTTTCGCTGTGCGTGATATTGAGCGCCAGTTGTTGAGTCCGAAGATCTTTACCTCGACGAATGCATCTGCGAGTTTTTGTGCCAGTCTTGGATCGTCGAAAGCACCGAGTGATGCACCGAGCCGACAAAGTTCGTCGACGAGTTGCGTGTGAATAACGAGTTGCCGCGGATTTACGCCGCGTTCGTGGGTGAGTGTCGAGTTTGCGATCCGCCAACCCTCGTCGAGAGGTCCTACGAGGTGCTCATCGGGTACGAACACATCGGTAAGGAAAACTTCGTTGAACTCTGTCTCATCGGTTATCTGCCGGAGCGGACGCACGTCGACCCCTGAGGCGTGCATGTCGATAACGAAAGCTGAAATGCCGCGCTGTTTCGGGCCGTCCGGCGTTGTACGAGCGAGACACCATCCCCAGTTCGCGAACTGCGCATAGGAGGTCCAGACCTTCTGGCCGTTGACTAAATAGCCACCGTCGGTCTTTCGTGCTGAGGTTCGAAGCGAGGCAAGGTCGCTCCCGGCTTCTGGTTCGCTAAAAAGCTGACACCACAACTCAGACGCGTTCAAGATATTGGGTAGCCACCGCTGTTTCTGCGCATCAGTCGCGTGGGCGAGCAGAGTCGGCCCGACAAGGTTGATCCCTATACGCCCGACAAGTTCCGGTGCCCTCGCTCGCGCGAGTTCCTCGGTGACGATGTAGTGCTCGACGGGTCCGCAGCCACGACCGCCAAATTCTGGTGGCCACGCGACGCCGACGAGTCGATTAGTGGAGAGTTTGGCTTGCCATTCGCGTCCGAACGCGACTTCGTCTTCGAGTCGATCAAAACGTGGTGGCAGCCCGACCCCGTATTCCCACGGCAAGTGCTGCTCTAGCCACGCTCGAACTTCGTCGCGAAGCTCTGATTCAGCGCTAGTTGCTGCGAGGTCCACTAGCGCTTTTCTGGGTAACTATCGCTGGTTCATCGGTACAAACGGGCGCTCTTGTGGACCCGTGTAAATCTGGCGAGGTCTGCCGATTTTTGTTTTCGGACTCTCGTTCATTTCTTTCCAGTGAGCGATCCAGCCTGGGAGCCGTCCGATAGCAAACAAAACTGTGAACATGTTTGTGGGAAAGCCCATCGCGCGATAGATGAGCCCTGAGTAGAAGTCGACGTTTGGATAAAGCCGACGTTCGATGAAATAGTCATCGGCTAGCGCAATGCCTTCGAGTTCAACTGCAATCCCTAGAAGGTCGTCCTTCGAGTCGAGATCGGCGAGGACAGCGTCTGCCGTGCCCTTGATGATCTTGGCTCGCGGATCGAAGTTCTTGTACACGCGGTGGCCGAAGCCAGACAGCCGGAAGTCGTCGTTTGGGTCCTTGGCGCGCTCTACGGCCTTGCGAACATCGCCGCCATCGCTTCTAATGTTTTCGAGCATCTCGAGGACGGACTGGTTGGCGCCACCATGTAGCGGCCCCCAAAGCGCATTGATACCAGCGGCAACCGATGCGTACAGGTTGGCTTCGGCCGAACCGACCATCCGGACTGTCGAGGTAGAGCAGTTTTGTTCGTGGTCTGCGTGCAAGATAAGGAGTTGCTTGAGCGCATGGACGATTACTGGCGAGACTTCGTACGGCTCTGAAGGAACAGCAAACATCATCGTAAGGAAGTTTTCGATGAGGTCTAGCGAGTTATTCGGGTAGAGGAACGGTTGGCCGATCGACTTCTTGTAGGCGTACGCAGCGATCGTAGGAAGCTTTGCCATTAAGCGGATAATTGAGAGCTGGACTTGTTCTGGGTCTTTCGGGTCGTCGCTGTCTTGGTAGAAGGTGCTGAGCGCGCTGACCACTGACGAAAGAATTGCCATCGGGTGCGCGTCGCGAGGGAAGCCATTGAAGAAACCCTTGGCATCTTCATGCAAGAGCGTGTGTTTGCGGATCGAGAACCGAAAGTCATCGAGTTCTGCGACAGTCGGAAGATCACCGTAAATGAGCAAGTAGGCGGTCTCTAGAAACGATGGCTGGTCTTGGTCGGCGAGTTGCTCAATCGGGTAGCCGCGGTAACGGAGAATGCCGAGATCGCCGTCGATGAATGTGATAGCAGACTCGGTGCTGCCTGTGTTCACATAGCCGTAGTCGAGCGTTACGAGCCCAGTTTCTGCACGAAGCTTCGAGATGTTGACCGCTTTTTCGTGCTCTGAACCCTCCACTAACGGCAGAAGAAGTTCTTTGCCGTCGTAGTTGAGTATTGCTCCATCGGCCATCTGATCGCTCCTACTCGGATATACCTTCAAATATATGCCGACGGTGCCCCCGCTTTGCATTCTCTTGCTCGGTCGATGAACATTGCCACGTGAGTGAAACGTTGAAGGTCGACAAGAGATTCTGTGGCCCGCCATCTAGCGCTAACGGTGGCTATATAGCTGGCTTGCTTAGTACGCACTTGGTGCCAAGCGACGACGAGGCCGTCGAGGTAACGCTGAAGGCCCCGATTCCGTTCGATGTCAACTTGGACATTCACGAGATCAACGGAGAAGTTGAATTGCGTCATGTTGACCTGACAGTCGCGACGGCGAGAGTCGTCGAGTTCGACTTGAGAGCGCCGACCGCCCCGGTGGATGCAGCAGTCCTTGCTAGGTCAGAGATTTCACCACTCCTGGTTCCAGCTACGAACCATCCAGCCGCGAATTGTTTCGTCTGTGGACCAGCTCGAGAAGTCGATGATGGCATGCGCCTATTTCCTCAACGCGTTTCCGGAACAAGCAACTACCAAGTCAGTTGGACCGTCTCCGAGCACGGTGACGAATTCATTTGGGCAGCGCTCGACTGCCCGAGCAGTCTCGGCATGTACTTGGCGGAGGATCCCTTTTTCGGGCCAATTGTTTTAGGTCGCATCACCGGCCAGGTCCGAGGCGTGCCGTTGGTAGGAGATGTATGTGATGTAGTTTCGTGGCGCGAGGGTGTTGATGGTCGCAAGATGTTTGGTGCCGCCGCATTATTCGCCGCAGACGGTGAATGTCTTGCGGTCGCACGTTCAACGTGGATAAGGGTCCCACAAATCTCATAGTGTCAGAGACTCATGGACTTCGACCTCACACCAGATCAGATTGCTTTAGGAGACACTGCATCAGAACTTCTCGGTGACCTCGCATCTTTGCGTCGAGTGCGCGCGTTCACGGAGAGCGCCGATCAATTTGATTCGGCCCTGTGGGCGGCGCTGTTAGATCAAGGCTGGCTACTCGTTGATACCGCTGAGTCAGAAGGTGGCCTCGGTCTCGGGACTGTTGAAGTCGCGGTATTGCTCGAAACACTTGGCGGGCACGTAGCGCCCGTGCCCTTCCTCTCTACTTTGCTCACATTGCATGCATTCAAACTCGGTGGGTTAACGGCCGATGTCGAACAGCTCCTCGCTGGCGACACCGTCGGGTGTGTCGCGTGGAGCAAACGCGTCGACGCTGTAACAGCCCGAAAGGTCGATGGCTCTTGGCTACTTTCTGGTCGCACTGATCCCGTTGCATACGCGCCATGCGCGAATGTCGCGATTGTATTTGCGTTGACAGATGCTGGCACCACAGTTTTTCGCGTCGATCTCGATGCATTGGGTAGGCCGGCACGAGAAAGTGCGATGGATGTCACGCGGCCGCTCGGCTGGTTGCGCTTCGACGACACGCCTGCGCAGTACGTGGGGGATTCCGTAATTGCCGATGTGCTCCTTGACCGCGGCACAGTGCTCGTCGGTGCAGAGATGCTCGGAGCGGCACAGGCGGTGCTTGACATGTCTGTTGCATACGCCAAGGATCGTGTGCAGTTCGGCAAACCGATTGGCTCATTCCAGGCAGTGAAGCACCGTTGCGCAGACATGCTGGTAGATGTCGAAGGGATGCGGTCGTCGCTCTACTGGGCGGCTTGGGCCATCGGCGCACAGGATGCCGACGCGTCGGTGGCTGCGTCGACGAGCAAGGTATGGGGCGCCGATGCGGCCAAGCGCGTTATGGCTAGTGCGCTCCAGGTACACGGTGGTATTGGCTTCACATGGGAACACGATCTGCATTTCTTCATGAAGCGATCGCAGTTAGATCAACTCACATTCGGTGATGCGACGTTCCACAGAATCCGTCTTGCCGAACAGTTACGTCGACGTGTTGAAGCGGGAGTGAGCGTAATTTGAGTTCTCGCGAGCGTGTCGCTACAGCTATCGCTCGCAACGATCTAGACGAGCTAATTCGCATCTCGGATGATCTTGCTAGCGAGTGTCGCTGGGATGATTTGCTAGACCTGCGTGACTCCGCGCGCGGTGCCTTCGAAGACACCGGTAGGCAACTCTGGCCAGCGGCGAGTTGGGCCGAATACAGGGTCGCTCTGCATGGTCGAGACGACTTGATGGACGAGGTCCTTGTGCCTGGCACTGGGATGTTCGCTCCTGGTCCGCTCACCGAGGTCGCAGCGCAACACCACCGGTGGGCGTCTGTGGCAACATATCTGCCTGAAGGGCCAGTCGCCGCGCTGTTCGCACATGAATGCGCGGCGCATGGCGAAATCATCGAAGAAACTGTCGTCGCAGCCGATGTTCTCGCTGTGCCTCTCGTAAGGTCAATGTGGGAACCGGAATATTTGCTTGCGACATACACCCCCACTGGAATTGAGACGCCTAGCCCCGTTAACCCGTCGGCGACGCGGCCGATAGCTCCAGAAGTAGGTGAGGCGCTCGACGATGAGGACTCGGCTGAGGCGGGCAACGCACTACGTGGCGTAGCAGAAAATTGGGCAACGCAATCGGAAGCGAACATAGTCGTGGTAGCGGTAGCTGGCAATGCAGCAAACGCAATAGCTGCATGTGGAATCGAGCGAGAGGCGCGGATCGCAGAAATTTCGGCCCAAGACGGCCTGCGCTGGCTTGCGTGGGCTGGGGCTAGCGGTGGACAGCGCGGCCGCCGTCGCGGAGCTGCGGCTGGTCGTGATGCGGCTTGGCACGCAGCGGCTGCGTTGTGTGGGTTCGATCCTCATGAGCAAGTCGACCAAGAGGAACTAGGCGAGGCGATTGCCGAACTGCGCTGGAGCTGGTTCGGAGCGAGCGACGCGCTAGTCGGGCATGTTGTCCGTCTTGTTATCGAAGATCCAGTCGATGGCGTTGCCTTCGCAATCTCAGCAGTCGACGCGCCCTAGTGAATCAACCGAGCGCAATTCTTTTGAGTCCTGCTTTGTCGGTCTTGCCACTCGCGAGCATCGGTAGCGACTCCATCACTATTACGCGCTCGGGGGTTTTCCAGCGTGCGATGCCTCGCGCTTCAAACCAGTCTCTACATACATCAAGATCGAATCCAGTGTCTGCAACAACGAACGCGCAGATGCTCTCGCCGAGACGTTCATCTGGAATGCCGACGACTGCAGCGAGTTGCACGTTTGGGTGGGCTTCGAGCACAGCCTCAACGGCAATTGCCGCGATGTTTTCTCCGCCGCGAATAATCATGTCGTGGAGGCGCCCGGTGATGTTGAGCCAGCCGTCATGATCGAGCGTGGCTAGGTCGCCTGTATGAAACCAGCCTTCTGAGTCGAACGCAGCGTCGTTTTGTTTGGCGTCGAGGTAACCGACGCAAACTTCAGGACCTCGAACCAGTAGTTCGCCTTCTGGCGATATCCGGAGTTCTGCCTGGCCTATCGCTCGGCCGTCGTGAGACTCATCGTGGGCGTCGTCATTTGCTGCGTTCGTCGCTACAGACGGCGCCTCGGTGCTGCCGTAGGTTCGTTTTACGCGCGCATTGAGACTCGTGCGAGTGCTTTCGACGAATGCGGGCGTTACACCAGCGCCGCCACTACTGATTAGTCGCAGAGAAGCAACGCGACTCGCTGAAAAGTTGCTGGCGCCCATGAGCGAAATAAAGAATGTCGGCGGCCCGATCATGAACGTGACATGTTCTTTTTCGATGAGTTCGACGGCGGCTTCGGGATTCCATTTGGCCATATATACGGTTCTCGCCCCAGCCACGCCGGGCATTGTTATGCCGTTCAGGAGTCCGGAAATGTGCGCACACGGTGCTGGCATCAGGACGACATCGTTTGGTGTGATGCGGTGGACGTCTCGCATCGTCGTGGCCTTGTAGCCGAGTGTTGCTTGAGTGTGCAGAACTCCTTTCGGGGTACCCGTCGACCCGGAGGTGAACAACACTGCTGCGACAGCAGAATTATCACTCCATAGTTTCTCGACTGGTGTGCCCGTAGGGAGTAAATCGAGATCAAGTTTCGTGTGCTCACCGAGCGCCGACAACAACGAGCCTGTCTCAGATGTGCCTAGCTGATGATGAAGGGGTGCAGCGATTGCCCCGACCCGCCAGCAGGCGCGGTAGGCGAGAGCGACCGCGCTCCGATTCGGCGACTGCCATGTGACGACAGCGCCAGGGGTTACTCCTATCGCAACGAGGCCTCCCGCGATTCTCGCGACCTGTTCGAAGCCGTCACAAGAAGCAAGCAACTCGTCGACGGTCGGTCCACTCCACGCCCCGCCAGCCGCCAAATACGATGCTGTCAACGGCGATTTGAACGTGGGGCGTATCACTTTGGCGACGCTACTTCCATGCACCGCCAACAGGCTTCGCTCCGCCTAGCACCGCTGTGCCGATGAAGTTCTTCTGGATCTCGACTGTTCCGGCACCAATGCAGAGGCCGCGAATGTCGCGATAGATGCGTTCGACCGGATATTCGCGCGAAAAGCCATACCCGCCGAGGAGTTGGATCGCTTCGTCGCAAACGAACTTTGCTGCTTCGTTAGCGGCTGCCTTAGCGATTGCAGTCTCTAACGGCGGCGGAGTCCCGTGCTCGCCAGCGAGTCGCACGGCGCGTTGGAGCAGCATCCTCGCGCTTTCGAGTTTGATCGTCATGTCGGCGATCTTCCATTGCAGGCCCTGAAAATCTGCGAGAGTTCTGGTTCCGACGGTCCGCTCGCTCATGTAGCCGACTGCGTATTCGAGCGCTCCTTGTGCGGCTCCGATGCACATCGCGGCATTGCCGCATCTTTCGTGGTTGATGTGGGCGATCAGGGTCTTGAAGCTGTCGGTTGAGTTCTCTGAGCCCCATAACAGAACATCGGATTTTTCGATCCTGACATCATCGAATGCGAGTTCCGCTTCGCTAGTGCCACGCAAACCCATTTTCACATGCGTGCCAGCGCAGGTCACCCCAGGGGCAGTCAGGTCTACAAGCACAGCGCCGATGCCCTTGGTTGATTCACTGCCAGGGAAACGACACCAGACGAGGCATGCTGCTGCCATGTGGCCGCCAGTTACATAATTCTTGTAGGCGTTGAGTCGGAAACCGTCGCCATCTGGGGATAGGCGCGCTCGCATGTGATTCACGGCCGAGCCAGCTTCGGTTTCTGAGATTCCGATACAAAAGAGTTGCTCCCCAGTGGCAGCGAGCGGCAACCAACGGTCCTTCATGGTGTCGTTACCTAGGTGCGAAATTGCACGAGGTGGTCCGTTGAACATCAGTTGGGCAAGGATCGCGCTACTGACGTCAACACGAGCGAGTTCCTCAAGAACGATTGCAGCTTCAACATCGCCGAGACCGCCACCGCCGTACTTCTCGTCTGTAGTAATACCTAGAAGCTCTGCCTTGCGGAGAGCCTCCCAACTCGCTTGGGGGAACGTCTCGGTCTCATCCCAGTGGCGTGCGTTCGGAAGCAGTTCGCGCGTCGCGACATCGCGGGCAAGTGCCCGTAGGGCTTGCTGGTCCTCAGTCTCTGCGAACGGGTCGATACCTTGTGATCTGGCCATGGCCGTAGAAACTAGGTCGGCTGAAGCTATCTAGGGAGCGCAACCTGTAATAACGAGAGCAGAGCGGCGCCGACTAGACACGGCTTGGCAACGGTCTTAGGGCCTAAGACCTTCACCCTGCCTTTGCCGGGTTTCTTGGCGTCTGATTTCGCTTCGGATTTCTTCGCTACGGCCTTGTCGGACTTGGACTTGTCGGGACCTGAGCTTTTGGCCTCTGGCGCGTCAATGGCATCATTGTCGTGGTCGGACGTCGCCTCAGATGATGACTTTTTTGCCATGCCATAGGCATCGGCTAACGGGCTAGGGGGCTTGACACTCGGGTTGAATAGACACCTATGCTGTACCTGACGTCCGTGTCAGGTTTGGCCCGCAGAATTCGAGGTGGACAATTGAGCTACGACAAGAGTTTGGCTACAGATTTCTTCCATGGACAGCCGTATCCGATGTGGTCCGAGCAGCGGGCTGAGTGCCCAGTCGTCGAGGTGCGCACTAGCTACGACCCCGAACCGAGTTACCAGATACTCGCATGGAACGAGGCAGAGGCGGTGCTCCGAGATGCCGAGACTTTTGCTAGCGAAATCAACCTTCGCCACATAGGCGAGTTCATGGGCGAACTAATTGTCGGACTCGACGGCGAAGAACACAAGAAGTATCGAAATCTTGTCGCGAAGGCGTTCCGCGCTAGCCAGATCGAAAAGTGGGACGGCGCACTTGTGCGGCCACTGATCCGTGAACTGATTGACAAAATTGCGCCGCTCGGACGCGCCGATTTAATTAGGGACGTCGCTGCGCGTTATCCGGTCCAAATTGTTTGCGGAATCGTCGGTGTGCCGCTTGAAGATTCAGATCAATTCGCACAGTGGTCGGTCGAGATCAATACAGGCCCGATCAACAGAGAAGCTGGCTTCGCAGCGCGAGATGCCATGACGGAATACCTGCGTCCGCTAGTCGAGTCGCGTCGGGCAAATCCGACAGGCGATTTTCTTTCCGACCTCGTGCACGCCGAGATCGATGGCCACACGCTTTCGGACGAACGCCTCTACGGCTTTTTGCGCCTACTTCTTCCAGCTGGGGCAGAGACGACTTTTCGCGTTTTGGGTAACGCACTGTTCGCTCTGCTGACTCATCCCGAAACTCTCAAGCGGGTCTACGCAGATTTCGGTTTGTTGCCAGCCGTTATTGAAGAGACTTTGCGTTGGGAAACCTCGGTCACGATGGTGTCGCGTGTGGCTACTCGCGACACCGAAATCTCGGGTTGTCCGATCAAAAGTGGAGCACCTGTTGGAGTCATTACAGGGTCGGCCAATCGAGACGGCTCACATTTCCCGAACCCCGACGCGTGGGACATCGACCGACCAGCAGCGTTGCATCTCGCCTTCGGTACCGGACCGCACCAGTGTCTAGGTATGCATCTCGCCCGGCTCGAACTCACGGCAGCACTCGAGGAGATCTTGTCGAGACTTCCGAACCTGCGCTTCGACCCAGAAGCCGAAGGGCCAGAGCCCATAATTGAGGGATACGCGTTCAGATCGCCGAACAGGCTTCCAGTCATATTCGATTAGCGCTCAAGTTTCGCGAAAGCGCGCCGACGTAGAGGCGTGCGCAACAAATCTAACGACTTCACCAAGGCGCGGTCGAGGCACGCGGCGGTTCTCGAAAGTCTCGCGCGGGTGATCGATTCGCACCCTTCTCGTCGGGCCGGTCTGGGCTCGAACGAAACAGCGCAGTTAGTCGACCTCCCAGATACTGAAGTCGACTTAGGCGACGCGGTGATTCTGCAATTCCGGCCACGGCTCACGTTGGTACCGAGCGGTCGCGGGCCAGGCGCTGCGTAGTTACGAGAGCCTTATCAGCCGTTTCCGAACATCATGTTCCATTGATCTTTGGTTCTAGCCCGAAACACAAAGTTTCTGTCGCGGACTTCGCCCATCGGAGCGCTTGATTCTGGAGAGTAAAGGTGTCCTGGATAGAGCCAAGAGTCGTCCGAAACGACGCTGAGTTTGGTGTTGAGCGAGTCGTATAGGGCTTCCGGATCGCCGCCTTGCAGGTCGGTCCGCCCGCAGCCATCGAGGAAAAGCGTGTCGCCGCTCACTAGACGACCGTGATCGCCTGGCGCATGAAGGTGGAAGCACTGCGAGCCAGGGGTATGGCCAGGCGTATGGATGAGAGTGATTTCGAGGTCGCCGACTTTGACGATGTCGCCAGAGGAATGCGTAACTAGGTCAGTTTCGCTCAAACCAGTCACGTACATCGTGCCAGGCGCTTCTTCTTTTTGGACATGGATCTTTGCCTTCACGCCCATTTCGAGCATTTCCTTGAGGCCCTCGATCGAGTAACCCATCATCGATCCACCGATGTGATCAGGGTGATAGTGCGTGACGAGCACATCGGTAATGAGCATCCCATCGTTGCCCGCGACTTCGACGATTTCGGAAACGCCGTAGGCTGGGTCGATCGAGGCACAGGTGCCCGACTCTCTGTCTCCGATCAGATACGTGAAGTTGACCATCTGCTGGGCGAGCTGGTCACCTTTGGCGAAATCGCGGCCAGCTAGAAGTTGACGGAAGTAAAAGCGATTTGTGTCCATGGCGTGCGAGGATATTGCCATGGCACGCACAGTCTTTCGAATCTGCCCACTATGTGAAGCGACATGCAACCTCGAACTGCGGATTGAGGGTCGCAAAATCGAGTTAGCACGAGGCGATCGTGACGATGTTTTCTCGCGCGGCTTCATCTGTCCGAAAGGTTCAGCTCTAGGCCACCTCGAATCTGACCCAGACCGAATCGTGAGTCCACGCATACGGGATCGCAAAACCAACACGTGGCGCGACGTGGATTATGACGAAGCTTTTGCATACATCGATGCGCACTTGCCGCCATTGCTCGAGGCCAACGGACGCGACTCAGTAGCCGTCTACATGGGTAATCCGAGCGCGCACAACATCGGTCCGCAGGTGTACAACAAGGTCCTCATCCGCGCTGTCAAGACTCGCAACATCTTTAGCGCGAGCACAGTCGATCAAATGCCGCGCCAAGTGGCTTCTGGCTATCTGTTCGGATCTGGGTTGAGTGTGCCGATCGCCGACATCGATCACACTGACTACTTGCTGATACTTGGCGCTAATCCATTTGCTTCCAATGGCTCTCTAATGACAGCACCAGACTTTCCCGGTCGCCTTCGGGCATTGCGCGCGAGGGGCGGCAAGTTTGTTGTGATCGATCCTCGCCGCACGAAAACAGCGGAAGAAGCAAATGAGTGGATACCGATCGCGCCGGGCACGGACGCACTGTTTTTGCTTGCAATCGCGAACGTGCTGTTTGCATACGGCCTCGCAGACCCTGGTGTGCATGTCATGGGTTTCCTGTCGGGTTTGGACGAGATTCGTGAGTTAGTAGCGCCGTTCACGCCAGAGGCTGTAAGCGGACCATGCGGCATCGAGGCCGAAGTGACTCGAAGGATCGCTCAAGAAATCAGTGCAGCGCCTAGTGCTGCGGTCTACGGCCGGATCGGGACGACAACTACTGAGTTCGGGACAACGACATCATGGGCTGTCGACCTAATCAACATCTTGACCGGGAACCTCGATCGGCGTGGTGGAGCGATGTTCAACTTGCCGGCCGTCGGTGGTGGCAACAGCAGCGGCGCAGGCGGTAAGGGGCGTGGCTTCAAGTCGGGCCGTAGGACATCGCGCGTGAAGGGCCACAAGGAAGTGTTTGGCGAGATGCCAGCAGCGACGCTTCCAGATGAAATCGAGGCCCAAGGCGAAGGCCAGGTGCGCGTCGCCATCACGGTGTCTGGCAACCCGGTCGTGTCGAATCCGAACTCGCAGCGTCTCGATAAGGCGCTAGCGAGTCTCGACTTCATGGTGAGCCTCGACATCTATTGCAATGAAACGACTCGCCATGCAGATGTCATTATCCCGCCAGAGTCCTTGCTAGCGCGAGGCCACTACGACCTTGCCTTGCGATCTCTGGCGATTCGAAACGTCGCGCACTATTCGCCACCAGCAGTTGGACTCGAACCGAACGAGTATCCGGAGTGGCGAAGCATCGTTCGCCTAGCTGCCATAGTTTCGGGCCTTGGTCATTCCGACGATGTAGTAGATCAACTCGACGACATGGTGCTGCGAGACCTGGTCAACTCTGCGGTGGGCAGAGAGGGTCGTCTTGCTGGACGCGACGTCGACTCGGTCATGGCCGAGCTTTCCCCGAACGGTCGGCGCGGGCCGGAGCGCTTCATTGATCTGATGCTGCGTACTGGGCCGTACGGCGACCAACTCACCATCGACAAGCTCGCATCCGAGCCACACGGCGTGGACCTAGGGCCGTTAGAACCGCGGTTGCCTGGTGTGCTCAGAACGGCTAGCGGAACAATCGAGCTTGCCGCAGAGCCGATCGTCGCCGACGTGAAGGATCGACTTTCGAAGCTTCTAGATGCAGATGCAAGTGCCGCCACCGAGATGAAGCTCATTGGCAGACGCGACCTCCGATCTAACAACTCATGGATGCACAACATCCGTGTCCTGGTAAAAGGCAAGCCGCGCTGCACGCTTCAGGTGAACCCAGCCGACGCGACTCGACTCGGACTCGGCGACGGAAAAATTGCGAAGGTTCAAAGCGCTGCTGGCAGCGTCGAGATCGCAGTCGAAATAACTGACACGATTATGTCCGGCGTTGTGAGCATCCCGCATGGATGGGGCCACGACGTCGAAGGCACCGAGATGTCAGTAGCGCGCGATTTTGCTGGAGTGAACTCAAACATTCTTGCGCGCTCCGACCTGTTGGATCCGCTGAGCGGTACGAGCGTTCTGAACGGTATTCCCGTAGAAGTTGCGCCAGTCTGAGAGGCTGCAGAAGGGGTCAGCGCTCGGCTAAGCGCTCAGGGTTGCTCGAAAAATCTCTAATGCTGCCGAGGTTGCGTAGTCCTTGTGGTGCGATGTCAGGCTGCATCGAGTGACATACGCCGGACATGCGTTCTAGAAGATCGCTTGCAACCGGAATCGCGTCGAGCGTCATCCCGCGGCCCATCCCGATATCGCAGGCACGTCGCAACACAATCGCGATTTCTGCAGGATCTGGATCGAGATTTGCATCTGCCCAACGCATGAACCCGCCGCGCCACGGAGCATCGGCTAACAAGCCCGGAAGCCCAACAGGAGCCTCGCCAGCTTTCATGACCCAGTCGTGGTGCAACTTGCCGTCTACCCACAACCTGTTGTGGAGGCCGGACGAGTTCAGCAACAAGCTGGCAATCTCTGCGTCGTATTGACGGTAGGTGCGATTGTTCGCGGCGTGGGTGATCGCGTGCGATGCTGCATCGAACTGGTGGGTGCAATTCAGGTGAGCGTCGGCACTACGTTTCGGATTTGTGAAGCGAACCGATAGGGAAGTGCCGACTAATAGGAGCAGGTGCTCGGCAGCGCCCGGACAAGTCGACCATGGCCAACGGAGCGACTCACACGCAAGATTCACTACTCGTTCCGAGTCGTGCGTGAGGGTGACCACGAAGTGATGAAAGTCATCTTCAAGATCGCAGACGACGGTGCGCTCGTCGTAGGAGGTTAGGGTGATTCGACGACGATAGACATCTGCATCTAGCGAGAGTGGCGGATCAAAGTCGTCTGCCTCTTTCCAAGTCTGGGATCTATTCACTCTGCGACAAGTTCGCTCGGCAGAGTGCCGTCGAGAAAAAGCAAAGTCTCGACCCGTTTGGAGATGCGCCACCCGTCTGCCGTTCTGACAAGTTCATCGTCGTAGCGAGCGCCGATCGTGAACATGTGGGGCTTGCCAGATTTGGTGCGCGCCCCCATTGGATTGTTCACCATCGTCTTGCACTTCGCTCGACCCGGATCGACCTCATCGAAGGTGATGAGCGTGTTAGCCATCGAGTGCTGCCTGACGACGAAGAAAGCGAGACTCGCTTTTAGCCACGCTTTGGTTTCTACGAGGCCTCCAGCAAATCCGCCAGGGTTAGACGAGTAGTCGAGATCGGCATCTGATGTGAAGACGCTGTCGAGCGCGTCGAAATCAAGCTCGTCTATAGCCCACGCGTAGTTGGCAATCAGGTCATTTATCTCGGCGCGGTCATCGTGGCGCGATGTCATTTGAGTCTCCAGAAGGGCGTGGCGTGGTGGGTAGTTGTTGGGTTAGTGGTGACCTTCGAGCATCGCCTTGATTGATTCGCCCGAGATGCGTAGTTGGACGGCATGTCCGTGCGGGTGCCAGCGAGTTTGCCCATCGACCATGCCGGTGACTATGTCGTAGACAACGACCCAGCCATCTACACGTTCGACGACGTTGGTAGACGACTCTGCGATGCCCCCGACGAGTCGGAAGGCGGCTGCTCCTACCTCGCGTGCTGATACCGAACTACTGAGCCATTCGAGCTCGACGACGTAGGTGCCGTCGACGAAGTCTGCGCCGAGAAAGTGCACGGGTGAAGTCTCGTCTGCGCAAGCTCTACGCAGGTGGGGGAGCAGGTGAGAATCGGGGTCTTCTGCAATCCAGTCGGGTTCACTCGCTGCGAGCATTAGGTCCATGATCGGCCCAACGAATGCTCCGGCGCTCGCGATGCCGTAGCCGCGGCGGTCTGTGTCCCATCGTTTCGAATCGTTGTACACGGCTACAGACTAGGTAAGCGGCTTGGCTTCGTCGGCCCCGGCTTTGCAATTGATAGCGAGCGTGAACTTGGTGGAGCACACTGCCTGACCATCGGACTCACGCGACCACGTTGTTTCGGTCACGTAGAACTCGAGTTTGCCGCCGTCACTTTTGACTTTTTCGTAGACGTCAGAGATGACTCCTGTGCCGATAAGTACATCGCCAACATGCGGCCACTCACCGTTTAGGAAGTTGAACTCTTGTTCGCCGTGCAGGATCGACCGACCCTTGCCGCGCAGGTTCTCGATGGGGAGTCCGGCGGCTCCGCCCGTTCCGGTTGAGCCCCAGTAAGGCATGACGAAAGGAAAGGTCGGGGGCGCTGGAGCACCGGGGGCTGTGTATGCGCCGGTGGTGTCGCCAATGGCATCTGCAAAAACGCGGACGGGCCCCTGTTCGATGACGACCTTTTGGGTCCCCATGTCTTTGCCCTTCAGCTCGAATAGCGCCATCTGAATTCGTCTCCAAAGTTTCTAGAACCTGACGAGCATGTCAGGTGCGGAATCTAGCAACTCGGGAACTACACGGCAGTTCGACGGACGGTGCCTAGCTTGGCGACGCGCCACCATTGGAGAGTTGTTCCCTCAGCTTGTGTTTCATGACCTTGCCCGTCGCGTTACGTGGCAACTCGGTAACGAAGTACAAGTGCCGCGGACGTTTGTAGTCTGCTAAGCGTTCTGCGCAGAACCCACTGAGTTCCTCGGAATCGATTGTTGCGCCAGGGACGACAACGATGAAAGCACCAACGTCTTCGCCGAGGACTTTATGCGGCACGCCGACAACGGCGGCTTCTTGGACAGCCTTATTCTCGAGGAGCACAGCTTCGACGTCTGTGGCATAGATGTTGTTCCCGCCGCGAATGATCATGTCCTTGATTCGGCCGTTGATGTACACGAAGCCGTCATCATCGAGGTGAGCGAGATCGCCTGTGCGCAACCAGCCATCGGGAGTCCATGCAGATGAGGTCGCTTCCTCGTTCTTGTAATACTCGCGGCCTTTGCCATCGAGGCGGACCAAGAGTTCGCCGGTCTCGTTCGGGCTACATGGCTCGTCTGTCTCCTGGTTCAATACTTTGACTTCCATCGGTGGCATTGGCTTGCCGACGCTGCCGATGCGTTTAGCAGCCTCGTCCTTTGGCATGACGATGTAGGCAGGGCCAGCTTCGGTGAGTCCGTAGCTATTTGTGACGGAGGCCATCGGCATCTTGGCCTGCATGATGCTCAAGGTGGCAGGAGCGAGCGGGGCGGAACCGATTGACACCGCTAGGAAACTCGACAAGTCGGCATCTTCGAATCGGGGCGAGGCAACCAGCAACTCGGCCATTGCGGGGACGAGCATGCACATCATCGGCGCACGCTCGACCGCTATGTCTAGCCAATGGTCGACGTTGAATTTCGGCAGGTACCAACCGGCCAGCCCCATCTTCATCGGGTTGTAAACAAATGACATACCCGCGAAGGTGAACAGCGGAGCCCCATGAAGCCAACCGTTGCCTGTCCAGCGTGGCGCGTTGTTAGCGATCATCGCGATGTTGCGGTGTCTCACAAGAACGCCTTTCGGCAAGCCGGTCGTGCCAGACGTGTACATGATGTCCGCGATGTCGTCGTAACCAAGAGGTATCTGTATTTCGGAGGTGTCGAACGATTCGAGATCGGACCAGTCGTGATGCGAGTCGTTACATGCTCCGACGCAGAGCACCGCTGCAATATCGAGTTCGGATGCAATCACGGCAGTATTTGCTTCGAGTTCTGAGTCTGTGATGATCGCCGCTGGTTCGGCGTGGCTCAGGATTGTTCTGGTCTCATCTAGCGACAGACGCGTATTCACAGGAACCATTACCGCGCCAGCCTTATGGACTCCTGCATAGGAACTAATCCATTCGAAGCAGTGCTCGCTACGTAGGTACACGGCTACACGAGCGCCCTTTGTCACTCCGTTTTCGATGAGCCATCGTGCGATCTGGTTTGAGAGCGCTTCCCATTCGCCGAAACTCAGAGCTGCCTCGGCGTCGGATGTGAAGTTCACGTAGCCGATGTCGTCTGGGTGTTCCGAAGCCATGAAGCGGAGCTGATCTACGAGGAGTGGTCCATTAGGGCCACGATTTGTGAATGACATCGCGTGGAGTATGCAACAGACGACGTGGCTAGGTCAAAATGTCGGTGGCGGTAGGACGATTCTTTCGCCTGGGAAAATGAGGTTCGGGTTCCCGCTTCGGAGTTGATCGCGGTTAGCCGCTATCAGGTCCGACCAGTAAGACGCAACGGTGTCCGACGAGAGCGTCGACATTCCTGAGGCCGCGAGATGTTGCTTGGCGATGGACCAAAGATTGTCGCCAGCAACGACGATGTGCTCGGGCGTGGCCTCCCTTTGGGCGATCATGGTCTTGCCCGATGGATGCATTCCTCGTTCGGTCGAACTTTGACTATCGGCTCGGATAGCAGGGAGGTGCGGCGCATCGCTCGGCGCGCTTTCTAATGTCGCTGTTCGCACTACAGGTTCGTCTGAGATGCCCTGCGATGTAGTCCTCGCGGGTTCATCGATCGTGCGGGCACCGACTGGCGATGCCCCACCGACTGTGGCTGCAGCAGTTAGTGAAAGTGCGGCGCAGGTCGTGGTGAGTCGCCGTACGACCGGTAGCGCGAACGGTTGTAGGGAATCCGTCCACCGCATTTGTGGGGAGACGAGCGACACGATGATGGCCATGGTGCCGAGCGTCGACATCGTGCCGACGACAAGTGCGAAAAGGCCGATCGCAGATAAAAGCAATGTCGTCGTGTCGCCGACATCGGGCCATGACCAAGGGGCGAGGTTGGCACTAGCGCGGTTAAGTCCGCCATGGGCGATGACCAACAGGCAGCCCTGCGCGAAAAAGAGAATGACTGCGGTTAGAAGTAGCCGATTGCGTGGTGAAGTCGATGTCATGAGCGAAACCTATAGGTCTCGACAGATCATGTCAAGTTGTGTAAAGATGTCTTACCATGACCAAAGATGCGCAATCTCTAGATGTAATGACGACCGAAGCCGCTCCGAAAGAGCACAGCGATGGCATCATGTCAGGTGCGGCGGAACCGGCGACTCTCTGGACAACTGTTGCAAAGCCGACACAAGATCGGAGGGGAAAGCGCTTTGGCGACTTCGTCTATCCGCACCGCAGACGAGTCGTCGCCATCTTCGTAATGCCCATAACCGTCGTTGGAGTCTTCGCTTTGCGGTCGCACATGTTGGGTGGTGGCACGATCGAGCACGATGCAGGAAACGCAGTTGTCATACCGGTTAGCGGCACTCCAGTTTCAACGTCTGCTACGAGCCAACTTTCGCAACCGCTAACCACCGAGACTTCTGCCCCGGCACCGACCATGCGGCAGGCCTTCAAGTTGTCCAAGGACTTCGCAAGCAAGTGCCGAGTGGCTCCCGCTCTCGATGCGGATGCACAACTCGCCGTCGTGTGCGAGGTCGGTGAAGGCCCAATGCGAGTTGAACTGCGCAAGATTTTGGACGGTGGCATTCGCTCGGCGCGCCTCGGCGAATTAGCACGGCGACCCGTACCGACGCGTGGTGAGTCGATGTGCGCGCATGGCAGGCCAGAGAGCAGGACGTGGGCTAGACAGGAGACACCAGACGAAGTCTCTGGGGTATTCGGATGTCAAGTCATAGATGGTCGTGCCGAAATCGTTTGGACTGACGACGCGATGGGTCTCGTCGGGCGCGCAGTCGCTCAGAATTCGGATCTCTCAAAGCTGTTCGTATGGTGGGCCGAAGCTGCGCCAGGGGCAAGCATCCCATAGGCACAAGGCAATCGTTTGGTACGGTGGCGCCAAATCAGCTACGAGATGTAATGCAACAACGACCTTGGAGGCGCCATGTTTATCGTCGAAAGATTTGGACTCTTGGAAGGGTTCCGAATCGCACATGTCATGTTTGCGGTTATGTGGATGGGCCTGCTCTGGTTTTTCAATGTCATCCAAGTTCCGGCTTATGCAGAAATGGAAGCAGGGGCACGCAACAACGCCTTTGACAAGCTCACATGGCGTGCGCTCTGGTGGTTCCGTCACGCCGCCTGGATGACAGTAGCGAGCGGTTTTGTGATGCTCGCGATTGGTTCGTCCGGTGACGTTAACGAACGTGTGTACACAGGCGATTTCTTCAAGTCGCCGCGCGGCGGCATGCTCGCTGCGGCGATCGTGCTCGCAATCGTGATGCTCTACAACGTGTGGATGGTCATTTGGCCGAACCAGCAGATCGTGATCGGCAACGCCCGCGCTGTGGCAGGCGGTGCAGAAGCAAACCCGGACGCACCCGTAGCGGCTCGCAAGGCAGCTATGGCAAGCCGCCAGAACATGATTTTCAGCTTCACCGTATTACTCGCAATGGTTGGCCAAAGCGGATTCTTCTACGGGTATGAACCAGCGTCTAGTGGTGTTCGCGCCGTGTTCTATGTAATCGTCCTGGCATTCGCCGCGGTCATGGAGCTAAATGCTCTAGGAGTGTTCGGTGCAGCGGTCGGCAAGGCCAACACCTGGATGTACGACAAACATCAGAACGCGATCTACTTCGCTAGCGGCACGATCGTGTTCTGGGTCTTGTTCTTCGAAATCTTCTACGGGAAGCTCGAACTACTCGGCTAGACACCTAGAAGGTCGGCGATGCGGGCACGGTGGTGTGATGCCGTGCCGAATAGCGCGTCGTTGGCCTTCGCTCGTTTCACGTATAGGTGCATGTCGTGTTCCCATGTGTAGCCGATGCCACCGAGCAACTGGATACCTTCTTTGGCCAACAGCCGCTGGCAGTCTGCCGCGGCGACCTTCGCTGCTGATGTCTCGATTCCTGCCCGGTCAACGCGCTCGGCGACGCAAAGTGCACTTAAGTAACTAGTAGCTCGCGCACGTTCGAGCGTCACGAGCATGTCGGCAAACTTGTGTTTGATCGCTTGGAACGACCCGATCGGTACTCCAAACTGCTCGCGGTTCTTCACATGGTCAAGCGCAACATCGAAGATCGATTGGCAGACTCCAACGGTCTCAAGGGCGATTGCGCTGACGCCATGCAGTGTCGCCTCTCTAAATTCGGAATCTTGTTTACCAATGGCAGCAGGCCCACCAAGTACGCGGTCTGCGCTGAGACGAACGTCTTTGAAAACGATGTGCGCAATCTGGCGTGTCGGGTCTATCGAGACGATTGGCACGATCTTGGCTTCGTCTTTCTCGATTACGACCATGCCTTCGCCGAGATCGCTCGTAAAACGACAAGCGACGAACTCGGCGGCTGCGGCCTCGATCACGTAGCTACAACGCCCGTTGAGGACACTGTCGTTACCATCAAAGCGCAAAAGAACGCCTGAGTCGTAGGTAGCCGTCCCTGCAACGCCACCTGCGGCGACAGGAGCGAGCCAGCGTTCTTGCTGTATTTGGTTTCCGAGCAATGAAACCGCAGGCACGAACTGTGCGACCGTTGCTAGTAGTGGACCAGGTGCGATTACCCGGCCGAGCTCTTCGGCGAGGATTCCAGCTTCGACAGCACCGAGGCCAATACCCCCGAATTTCTCGGGAACCGTTAGGGCGGCCCAGCCGAGTTCTGTGACGACGCGCCAGAGTCGGTCTGCTCCGGTCTGGTTCTCGGCAACCTCGCGTGCGAGTTTGACGGGTGACGCTTTCTGGAGTACTACCCGGATGGAGTCACGCAGTTCTAACTGGTCCGCTGTGAATTCAAGTTCCATAGTGCGAACGAGACTAACTAATTATCGGCGTCTTGCTGATTCGCTCCGCGAGAACCTTGCGGTCGATCTTGTCTCCCGGCGTGAGAGGCAAGTCAGGAACTATCACTATTGCCTCGGGGAGCTTGTATTTTGCGATGCGATCGACGGCGAAGGCACGTAGAGACTCGAGAGTTGGCGTAGTGCCAGCCCGAGCGACGACGCACGCAACACCAATTTCTCCCATGACTGGATCTGTTTTCGGCACGACCGCGACGGCTGCAACATCTGGGTGCAAACAAAGCACGGCTTCGGATTCCACGGGATAAACGTTGTAGCCGCCGCGAACGTACATTTCCTTAGACCGGCCGACTAGGCGCACGCGATTGCGGTCATCGAACAATCCGAGATCACCAGTGCGAACGAAACCATCTGTCGTGAATGCCGTCGCTGTCGCCTCTGTATCTCGCCAGTATCCGGACATACAGGCAGGTGAGCGCAAACAGACTTCTCCCACTTCGCCAGGTGCACTTAAGCCTTCTTCGCCAATCCGCCGCAGCGATATCTCGACGCCAGCTAACGGCCTGCCGACAGAGACGATCGCATCCTCTAATGGGTCGTCGAATGCTGTGCCGAGTCCGATGCCAGCCTCGGTACAGGAATAGCGACTAGCCAATTTTGCGCCGAATCCGATGCGAGCTTGATCGGCGAGTCCTGGCGTGATCGGTCCGCCGCCAGTCACTATGTATTCGACGCTCGATAGGTCGTACTCGGAAAACTTTGGGTGGCGCAACATGAGCGCAAGCTGTGGGGGCACGCCAGCCACCGTTGTGAGTTTCTCGCGCTCAAGCAGGTCTAGACAGGCTTCGGCGCTCCAGCGTGTCATCATGAAGTTCACGCCACCACGCCGCAGATTGCCAGCAAGTTTCGTAACGAATCCGAGGTGTGCATAGGAGGTGCCCGTAAATGCGCGGCCCCCAAGGTCCCAGGCGTCGCCGACATCTGTTCTCGTGATGAAGGCGAGTTGACTGTTCTTGTAGACAGCCCCTTTAGGAGTGCCTGTCGTTCCTGACGTGAAGATGATCGCGACAGTTCGATTTGGGTCTTGCTGTAATGGTGGAGGACTCTCGTAGTGGGCACGAAGATCTGCGAGCAATGCGTTCCTAGAGTCGGCAGCTTCTACAAGCTCAGTTGGGAAGTCGTCGAGAGCGGTATCGGTGGTCGCGAGAACGAGCTTTGGGTCAGCCTTGGCGAGGACTAGCTGGCGTTCTGGCGCAGCGAGACGGTCGTTCACGCCAGCCGTGATCGCACCAAGTTTGGCTATCGCGAGGTACGAGACAAGAAACTCTGGACCAGGCGGAAGCACTATCGCCACACAGTCACCCTCTGCGACCCCGCGGGAAGCGAGTCCGACTGCAGCTTCATCCGAACAGCGGTCTAGGTCGACGTAGGTAAGAGGCCACCCTGCTTCTGTGACATAAGCATTACGATCGCCGAACCGCCGTGCCGCTTCGCTTACGGTGTTTGGGAGCAATGTCAACTACCTAAGAACGGAATGAAAAGACTGTGGCAGGAGCGTACAAGGCCCCGAAAGAGCGGGAGTTGCGAGCCCAAGGCAAGCGCACACTCCGTCGCCTACTCGGCGCTGGGCTACAAGTCTTCGCCGACCGTGGTTACCACGCTGCTCGGGTCGACGACATAGTGCGCGTTGCAGAGACTTCGCACGGCACCTTCTACTTGTACTTCACGAGCAAAGAACACATGCTCGGCGCGCTAGCAGCTGAATGCGCAGCGCAATATGAACAACTCGCGGCAGAAGTCGACGAGATCGACAAGTTCGTAGCCCGGTTTTTCGAGATTTATCAACAATACGGACCAGTTATCCGCGCTTGGATGGAGCGCCACGTCACAGCTGCTGAAGTGAACCGTCTCGGAGTCGACGCCTTCACCCACATCGCGGCAGCCTTAGCGAAACGATTGCAGGCTGTTGGCGCTCCGCACGACATGCCGACAGTTGGTGCGATGATGGCGTTGTTGGAGCGCAGTGCCTACTACCAGTCGGCCGGAGCTATGCCGGAGGACGCCGCACCTGCGGTGGCTGGCGTCCTAAAAAGGGGTTTTCTCGTTCCTAGCTAAAACCGTAATCAGCGATAGTCACTCATACCTCTAAGAAGGGTCCACGCGCTACCGACTATGAAGCTGAACTCCACTTGGGCGGGGGTTCTTGTTCGAGGAGGTTGGTCAAGTGGGATTCAAGAGGTTCGCGCTCACGGGCATGTCCATTGGCAAGAAGCTTTTCGTCATGGGCTTCGTCGGGCTTCTCGGCTCCGGCGCCGTTGGATACTTCGGAATCAACGGTTTGAACAATGCGAAGGGGGCAATGGCAGAGGAAGTCATCAACGCCAATGCCGTGCGCAATCATCTCGAAGGCGACATGATGCATGACGCCCTACGCGCCGATGTTCTTGCGTCATTTCTAGCCGACACCGAGGAAAAAGTCGCGGAAGTTGAGGCAGCCGTCTCCGAACACACTGAAAGATTCAGGCGGCTGCTGGGGGAAAATGAGAAGTTGCCGTTGCACGCAGATGTCAAAGCTGCGCTAGCTGAGACGGCTGAACCGGTAGCTGTCTACATCTCGAGCGCTGAGGCGATCGTTGCTAAGGCGCTTGACGAGGGGCGTGAGGCCGCAGAGGTCGATCTCGGAGCATTTCTTGAAGATTTCTACACACTCGAGTCGGCGCTAGAACAGGTCTCGGAGAAGATCGAGGTCTCACTAGAGAAGTCCGTAACAGTGGCCGACGCATCGCTCGAAACATCCAACCGCAATCTGCTTGTTGCTATCGCGATTGCAGCAATCGTGATGATCGCGCTGTGCTTGTGGATCACGCGCTCGATTACGAGGCCGCTCGGCAAGGCTGTTGAGACGTTGCAAAAGCTTGCGGCGAAGGATCTGACGGCGCGTCTCGATGTGACAACCAACGACGAGACCGGAGCCATGGCTACGGCACTCAACGCTGCGCTCGAGAACTTAGGCGCAGCGATGCACGCCATCGACGGCAGCAGCGAGCGACTGTCTTCTGCTAGCCGCGAACTAGCCGCATCTAGCACCCAGATTGCCGGAAGCGCAGAGGAGACCTCGAGCCAGTCAACGGTTGTCGCTGCAGCAGGAGATCAGATTTCGGGCAATGTTGCATGGGTAGCCACTGCTGTCGAAGAGATGGCAGCGTCTGTCCAAGAGATCGCGCAAAGCACGAGCGAGGCAGCGCGAGTTGCTTCGGAGGCCGTTGCCTTGGCAACAACGACGAACGCCAACATCGTGCGTCTCGGTAAGTCGAGCGAAGAAATCGGCAACGTCGTGAAGGTAATTACTGCGATCGCAGAACAGACCAACCTCCTCGCACTCAACGCGACGATTGAAGCAGCACGCGCTGGAGAGAGCGGTAAGGGCTTCGCTGTCGTTGCCAACGAGGTCAAGGAACTAGCAAACGAGACTGCAAAAGCCACCGAGGATATTTCGCGCCGCATCACCGAAGTACAGGTGGATACTGGTCTGGCCGTCGAATCGATTCAGCAAATCTCGGAGATAGTGGTTCACATCTCTGACTATCAGAATGCGATCGCTGGCGCAGTCGAAGAACAGGCTGCGACGACGAGCGAAATTGGTCGATCTGTAAGCGACGCTGCTGCTGGCAGCCAAGAGATCGCGAGCAACATCGCTGGGGTCGCGACATCGGCTGAGTCGACAGCGAGAGGCGTTGCTGCAACGCAGACTTCGGCTGCTGATCTCGGCGGAGTTGCGAGGGAACTCGCGAACCTCGTTGGGCAGTTCAAGTACTGAGAGATTCAGTTGCATTTGGCGGCGGCTAGGTCGCCGCCAAATGCTCGCGTTCGCCGTAGCATCGTCGTCGTGTCCGAGTCGACTGAACGCATCGGCGCGCTCGACGGCTTGCGTGCGATTGCCGCGCTCACTGTTTTTGTCTACCACCTGCTTGTCTTGTCGCCGATAGTGGCGACTCTTGGTGGACCGCTCGAGTGGGAGTACTACGGCCGCAACTTTGACATCGGCGTCGAGATCTTCTTCGTGTTGTCCGGTTATCTGCTCTCGCGCCCATTTTTTCGCGCCTTTTTCGGTGGATCCGGTGTGAGTCGTCTTCGCGATTACGCGATTCGGCGCGCGTTGCGTGTGTATCCGGCTTGGCTTGCGTTCCTCGTGGTCGCTATCTCGTGGAATCAGTTCGCGTTCTTGGACAACACCAACAAGAAACCAGATGACGTTCTATCGATTGTTGGCTGGGGCACGCTGCTTCACACATGGTTCTTCGATCCCGGACACTCGTCGTGGACTCTGTCTGTCGAAGTCGCCTTTTACGTAGCGTTGCCAGTATTCGCGTTGTTGTTGTTCAAGTTCTCCAAGAGCAGATCTTTGGCCGCGGCTTTATTCGGTTGCGCGGCGCTGACTGCCTGTGGCTTCGCATTCGAGTGGTGGCACCTGATGTTTTTCAACGCTCAGCGGTTTGTGCCAGCAGCGCTAGTGGCGCTCGGACCCGGCGTGGCGCTCGGTGCCCTCAAAGAATTCGCTGCACAATCCGAAGAAATCGATCGCCGGTTACGCCGATTCGCGAGGCCGACGCTTGCATGGTGGCTTGGAGCGACTGCATTGTTCCTGGCTATGTCTCGACTTGTTTCACGGCACGGCTACGTAATTTTTGGACCTTCGCCCCCGCCCCACGAAACGATCAAGCAGTCATTGCTTCAGGCTCTGATTGCCTTCGTGCTGGTGGGTTCGACTGTCTTCGGTTCTTCTAGCTCTTTCGCTGTTCGAGCCATGTCGGCGCGGGCGTTAGTCGCGTTCGGGCGGCTTAGCTATTCCTTTTATCTTTGGCATCTGCTGGTGCTCTATCAGTGGGAAAACTGGCTCACAGTCGGTTCTGCTGGCGTTGCATGGCGCAACGCAGCGTTCGCGTTCGCGATCACTACGGCTGTCGCAGCTGTCTCGTTTCTTGTAATCGAGCAACCGTCGATCGCGTTTGCAAACAGATTGGTTAAGCGCGGCGTTGAGCGTCGATCCCAGGGTTCTGGCTTCTGAAGTGATAGCGGTTCAAGACACGACCAATGTCTGAAGGGTCCCACTGCGTTGGGTTGCCTGCTTCGTCTTTGGCCAGGAATTGCTCGCCCATTTCCCACGGCTGATACACGGCGAGGTTGTCGCCAACGAGCCGCAACACCTGGCCGGTGACATGCAGGCTTTCATCTGACGCAAGCCAAACAACGCCAGGAGCAGAGTTCGCCGGGTTCATGCGATCGAACTCGGTGTAGTCCTCTGGGTTTTTGACTTCAATGTCCTTCTTCGCGAGAGCAACCATCCGCGTGAAGCCGCCTGGTCCGATGCAATTCGCGCGCACTCCGTACCTGGCAAGTTCGAGGCTCGCAATAATGGTCATGGCCGCTACGCCAGCCTTCGCTCCGCCATAGTTGATCTGGCTCGCTTGACCTTGGAGGCCAGCGCTGCTCACAGTGTTGATGATGGAGGCGCGTGGCTGTCGACCTTCCTTGCTTTCGTGGCGCCAGTATTCGGATGCGTGTCTCATTGTGTTGAAGGCGCCATACATGTGAACCTTGACGACGACATCGAAGTCCTCTGGACTCATCGAGAACATCATCTTGTCCCTGAGCACACCAGCGTTGTTAACGAGGATGTCGAGTCGCCCAAATGTGTCTAGGGCTGTCGCGACGATGTTGCCGGCGCTCGCGTAATCGGCGACGCTGTCGAAGTTGGCGACTGCGCCACCGCCTCGGCTCTTGATAACGGCGACGACTTCTTCTGCCGGTCGCTTGTCGGATGAATCTCCGCCAGCAACCCCGACGCCCAGATCGTTCACCACGACCTTGGCTCCGTGAGCGGCGAGCATGATGGCTTCGCCGCGGCCGACGCCGTTTCCAGCACCAGTGACTATCGCTACCTTGCCATCAAGCATGCCCATCGATTTCTCCCCGGAAACTCTTAGAACCTGACAGGCATGTCAGGTCCGTGCAGGGTACTCACAAGGGGCGTTCGGGTCCCAAACTGAATACGAACCGCCGATCGGATGCGACCATTCCCACTAGCTTGCCCCGCCATGACAGTTCCAGAGATTCATGGTGTCATCGCTCCGGAATTCGCGCAGGTTCGTGCTGCCTTCGAGAAGAACTTCGCCGAACGTGGCGATGTAGGTGCGAGTGTTTGCGTGTATAAGGATGGCGAGGCCGTCGTAGACCTGTGGGCCGGTGTAGCCGACGCTGTCACCGGCACAGACTGGCAAGCAGACACGCTTGTGACAGTCTTTTCGATTAGTAAGGGCGTTACAGCGATCGCAGCAAATCTCTTGATGCAAAGGGGAGACCTCAACCCGGATGCGCCTGTCGCTCACTATTGGCCAGAGTTCGCCGCAGAGAGCAAGTCGACGATCTCCGTTGCCACCGCAATGTCGCATCAGGCTGGACTCCCGCGTATCGATCGGCCGCTTAGCAGGGAAGAGGCCATCGACTGGGACACCGTCGTGGCTGCGGTCGCCGCACAAGCCCCCATCTGGGAACCTGGCTCGCAGCACGGATATCACATGAGGTCATTCGGTTGGATTGTGGGTGAGCTGATCAGGCGTGTGACCGGCAAGTCGCCCGGAAACTTCATCCGCGAAGAGATTTCTGATCCGCTCGGGATCGACTTTCATGTCGGACTCGCAGCGAAGCACGAGCCGAGGGTGGGTCGACTCGTGATGCCGGACAAGAAATACCACGAAAGCATCTCGAAGCTCCCCGCCGACTTGCTACTCACGTCGGTATTGAGCGGGCCAAGTGGGCATTTCCACTATGACGAGATGTGGAACACGCGCGAGATGCGAACAATAGAGATGCCGTCAAGCAATGGTGTCGGCAACGCGCGCGCTGTAGCGAAGCTCTACGCACACCTCTTCGGCGACGGCGTGAATGGAGTTCGCCTACTCGACGATTCGACCGTCAAGCGCGCTACGGCCGAATTGGTGTGCGGGCGCGACGCTGTGATCCTCGTCGATACTGCTTACGGACTCGGTTTCATGTTGCCGCCTGCGCTCGCCTCATGTGTCGGGCCACGAGCATTCGGCCATGGCGGAGCCGGAGGGTCAGCGAGTTTTGCTGACCCAGACGCCGGAATCAGTTTCGCTTACGCCATGAACAAGATGAGTTTTAATCCGACAGATGGAAGGTCGGAATCGCTAGCCCGTGCGGTGTATCGCTGCCTCTGACTAGCTAGCGCCGTACACAGGTGTTGGTTCGGGCGCACTAGCGATGAGTTTGCGCACCGACTCGCCAATCTCAGCAGGTGCCCAACGTCGCCCGTTGTCGATAACTGTGCCGTGACTATGGCCAGCTACTACAGATAGCGCGCCGCCTTCGATCTCGAATATCCGTCCAGTCACATCGTGGCTATCTGCGCTGCCGAGCCAAACAACTAGCGGAGCGATGTTGTCAGGGTGGTTCGGGTCGAATCCAGAATCGGGCGCTGCCATCCGGTCGGCGAACACAGTCTCGGTCATGCGCGTGCGGGCAGACGGGGCGATTGCGTTTGCAGTGATTCCATAGCGACCAAGTTCGGCAGCCTGTACGAGCGTGAGTGCAGCGATACCACCCTTAGCTGCTGAATAGGCGCTCTGGCCGACGCTGCCGAACAGACCAGCGCCGGAACTCGTGTTGATGATTCTTGCGTCGACTAATTCGCCCTGCTTGTGTTGCGCTCGCCAATAATCGCAAGCGTGTCGCGACGTTGCGAAATGGCCTTTGAGATGAACGGCGATGACAGCGTCCCACTCGGCTTCAGTCGAGGTAAAGAACATTCGGTCACGCACGAACCCGGCGTTGTTCACTACGACATCTAGTCCACCGTAGGTATCGATAGCGCAGCGCACAAGGTCTGCAGCTTCAGAGAAATTTGAGATGTCAGCGCCATGTGTTACGGCTTGTCCGCCGAATGCTTCGATCTCAGCTACTACCGAGGCTCCGGGTGACTCGGAGGTCGCTGCGCCGTCGAGGGTCACACCTAGATCGTTTACGACAACTCGCGCGCCCTGGCGTGCGAACTCGAGCGCGTGTTCGCGCCCGATTCCACGTCCTGCGCCAGTGATGATCACCACTCGGCCGTCACAGATGCCCATACTGTGTGCTCCTTATCGTTTCTGACAGTCGGTCAGATACCGTACCGAGCTTTACGCAATTGCTCCGAAGGGAATTGATATGCGGTTCGGGGTGACGATGTTCATGACCGATCAGACCATGGCGCCGTGCGAGTTCGCGCGAGCTGTCGAAGACCGCGGCCTCGCATCGATCTACTTACCGGAACACACTCACATACCTGTGAGCCGCCGTACGCCAGCCCCGACAGGCGACGCTGACCTAGCCGAGGAATACAAGAGAACGCTCGATCCGTTGGTGGCGCTGAGCGCGATGGCAGCAGTCACTTCTCAGGTAACTATCGGGACAGGAATCTTGCTCCCAGCCCAGCGCGATCCGATTGTTACAGCCAAAGCAATCGCGACGCTTGATCTGCTCAGCGGCGGCAGGTTTGTGTGTGGAATTGGTTTTGGGTGGAACGAAGACGAACTCGCTAACCACGGTGTGAGCATGCCGGAGCGGCGCGACGTAGTTAGAGAGCGCGTGTTAGCAATGCAACAAATCTGGCGAGAGGACGTTGCAGAGTTTCATGGAACTCACGTCGATCTAGCCCCGACATGGTCTTGGCCTAAGCCAAAGTCGGCTGGTGGACCGCTGGTGCTAATGGGCGGCGCACCGGGTCCGAAACTGTTTAGCCATATTGCTGAATACTGCGATGGTTGGATACCAATAGGTGGTGGGGGAGTCAGAAACGCGCTACCCGCACTGCGAGCTGCGTGCGATGCAAATGGTCGCGATTTTGCCGAGCTACGCGTTGTGCCGTTCGGAACCCTGTCGGATCCGGCAAAATTCGACTACTACGAGTCGCTTGGAATCTCTGAGATTGTCTTGCGCGTGCACGGAGGTAATTCTGACTCGGTGCTCCCACAACTCGACACGTATGCATCGCTACTAGAAAGGGGTTGACGGCTGTGACGTCACCGCTGCGAATTATCGAGATATCGGTCGGCGATTCAGCTTCGGCCTGGCGTTCTGCTGGTTTTCGTGTTGATTCCGAGGAGTGCACAACCATCGGCACCGTGAGAATTCGATTCGTTGGTGATGGCGGCGAGCGAGGGATCCTCGGTTGGCTGGTCTCAGGGGTAAAGAACGGAGCTATCGACGGCCTAAGAGAACAAGTATCGGTCGGCTCAAAACCGTCTGGAGCTTCGCTAGTTGATCATCCGAATACGGCGTCGATACTCGATCATCTAGTCATCACGACTCCAGATGTCGATCGAACTATCGCGGAGTTCCGAGCCGCAGGTTGCGAACCCCGCCGCGAACGTCAAGCAGGAACGGGCGACAAACCGATGCGGCAGGTGTTCATTCGCGCTGGAGAGGTGATTCTGGAGATCATCGGACCAAAAGATGTGCCAGAGTCCACTGGCGCGAGCCCCAAGCCCGCGAGCCTTTGGGGGCTCGCATTTACCGTTGCTGATCTCGACGTCTGCACTCAACTATTGGGTGAGAATTGCGGTACGCCACACGATGCCGTTCAGACTGGCCGTAAGATCGCAAGCCTTCGCCACGCGGCTCTGGGGATCTCGGTGCCGACTGTATTTATGTCTACATAGAGGACGATCGAACGATGAGACCAGTGATGGATAGCTACGAAGCGAGCGCGTTTGTGAGTTTCGATCACGCCTGTCCGCGCTGTGGTGCCGAGACTTCCATGCGGTTCATGTCTCCATGCGCGACGTGTATGGCGGCACTGCGTGATCTCATGGAGCGTGAGGCCTCTGTAGTTGATGCCGAATACAGCCCGAAAATGAATGTCACACCTAACGCTGTAGCGAGCAAAGACGACTGAACTGCTCCACTGTTCGTTGTGCGATCTCTAACGGGTCAGAGACGCTCGATAATTGTTACGTTGGCCTGGCCGCCGCCTTCGCACATCGTCTGCAATCCGTAACGCCCGCCCGTCCGCTCTAGCTCATGCAGCATCGTTGTCATGAGGCGCGCCCCGGTTGCGCCCAAAGGATGACCTAGCGCGATCGCGCCACCATTCGGATTTACCTTCGCTGGGTCGGCACCTGTTTCTTTGAGCCACGCGAGAACTACAGACGCGAATGCTTCGTTGATTTCTACGACGTCGATGTCGCCAATCGATAGACGGGCTTTTCGTAACGCGTGCTCGGTCGCTGGGATCGGAGCGGTAAGCATCCACACCGGATCGGCACCCCTTACCGAGAGATGGTGGATACGGGCGCGGGGCACGAGGTTGTGAGCCGCGAGAGCGGTTTCGTTGGCAATTAGGAGCGCCGCGGACGCGTCGGAGATTTGGCTGCTCGTTGCGGCTGTTACTCGACCACCGGCAATTAACGGTTTGAGGGAGCGAATCTTTTCGAGGTCTGGTTCCCGCGGGCCTTCGTCGAGGCTAAGCCCGTAGCACTCGGCTATCTCTTGCTCGAATCGGCCTTGCGCCCTTGCTGCAATGGCACGCTCGTGGCTTTGTACGGCGAAAGCCTCCATGTCTTCGCGGGTGCAGTTCCACTTCTCGGCAATCATCTCGGCACTACGAAACTGATCGACGTCTTGGTTCCCGTACCGTTTCTGCCATCCGCTCGAACCGCTGAAAGGGTCGTCGAAACCCAGCGACCCGGCCAGTGTCATTGCCGAACTGATCGGAATCATGCTCATGTTCTGCACGCCGCCAGCAACGACAAGATCCATCGTTCCGCTCATCACGGCTTGTGCCGCGAAGTGCACGGCCTGTTGAGCGCTCCCGCATTGCCGGTCGACTGTCGTGCCGGGGACATGCTCGGGTAGTCCTGCGGCCAACCAACAGGTCCGAGCGATGTCGCCAGCCTGCGGGCCAACAGTGTCGACACAGCCGAACACGACATCCTCTACGGCAGCAGGATCGACTCCACTACGTTCGACTAGTGCGCTGAGGGCATGCGCTCCAAGGTCGGCTGGGTGGATGTTCGCAAGGCCACCGCCCCTACGCCCTACAGGAGTTCGCACAGCTTCGACTATGTACGCGTCTGTCATTACCTAGAGCCTTTCGAAAAGTGATTGGGCGATCATTCGCCTGTGCCAGTTTGCGGCGCCCCACGCTCTCTCGAGTGCCCATGAGCGCTTCATGAAGAGGTGAAGATCGCATTCGGTCGTGTAACCGATGGCTCCGTGGCATTGCAGTGCGACCCGCGCTGCAAGACTCGCTGCATCGCTCGACTGGACCTTCGCCATACTTACATGTTGTGAGGCGAGAGCGTCGCGGCTCGCGAGAGAAGCCGCCGCACGGTAGGTGAGTGGCCGTGCGAATTCGAGTTTCGTGCGAGCGTTAGCTAGGTGATGTTTCACAGCCTGGAAAGTTCCGATCTTCACCCCGAACTGTTCTCGTTCTTTCACGTAGTCGACTGTCATTTCGATCATGCGATCGGCGAGCCCTAGGAGCTGTGCCGACGTGCCGAGCACCCCACGACGAAATGCCAGAGCGGTACTGGTGACAGGCGCGATAGGCGCAGTCGACCCCATGTCGATCGCAAAGAGTCGGCGAGCACCATCGACGGATTCTCTTTGAGTCAATCTGACAGATTCTCGGGGAGCGACTCGTACCCCGTCTGCGGTGAGCGTAACGACCGATGCGCATGTGTCGGTCCATACTCCGAATGGCGACTCTGGGAGCGAGACGCTCGCCGAGTCCGTGCCATTAACCCAGCCTTCTGGTGCTGCGATTAGCGCCGTTTCAACGATTGGCTCAGGTAGCGCACAGCGACCTGTCTCTTCGAGTATCAGGACGATGTCCAATTCGGTTAGGCCCAGTCCACCGGCCTCGGTCGGCGCGAGCATCGCAAGGACACCCATGTCGTGCAACGCAGCCCATGCCGAGGGCGCCCTGCCGGTCTGATTGTTCCAGGCCTCGCGAACGTCGCCGGGTTGGCAAGTCTTGGCGAGAACGTCACGGACTGCATCGCGAAATTGGAATTGTTCCTGAGAGAACTCAAAGCGCATCTTCGACTACTTCCGCGGGAGCCCGAGCACGCGTTCGGCTACGACATTGCGTTGAATCTCGTTCGTTCCGGCATAGATCGGGCCAGCTAAGGCGAACTCATATGCCTTCATCCAATGTGCGAAATCGCCGTCGATGAGTTCTGCATGAGGTCCGAGTAGTTCGAGTGCAAGTTCTTGAAGGCGCACATCGAGTTCGGACCAGAAGAGCTTCACCATGCTCGACTCCGCACCGCTCTTTGCCCCATCGACCAACCGCGTAACGGTGCCAAACGTTTGCCATCGGTACGCCTCGGCATCGATCCAAGCCTGCACGATTCTGTCCTGAACCGCTTGGTCCCGAGCGCCGCCACTAGCGATGCGTTCCTTGCAAAGTTCGATTAGCCGCTGCGCGGTCGCAAGGAATCGTCCCGGCGAACGCAACGTCAGACCGCGTTCTGATCCAGTCGTTGCCATAGCGACCGACCAGCCCTCGTTGACACCTCCGAGGACCATGTCATCTGGTACGAACACATCGTCGAAGAAAACTTCTGCGAAACCAAGGTCGCCGTCTAGTCGCTCGACCCCACGGACCGTGACTCCGGGTTGATCGAGTTCAACTAAAAAATAGGTCATCGAATGATGTCTGCCTGGTCGCGAGCCGCTCGCGGCGGCTTCAGGCTCTGTCCGGAATAATCCGAATAAATGAGTGCAGAATGCGCCGCGTGTAGTCCATGTTTTCTGCCCAGCCAGCCGCCAGCCACCCGCTGATGCGTCGCGAACAGCGCGACTCGAGATACCCGCTAGGTCGCTCCCAGCGTTCGGTTCTGACCACCCTTGACACCACGTGTGTTCTCCGCTCGCCATCTTCGGGAGCAAACGGCGCTGTTGTTCGGCAGTACCGAACTCGAAGATGGTTGGCGCGAGAAGAAAGATTCCATTCTGAGTCACGCGCTGTGGTGCGTTGGCGAGCCAGTACTCCTCTTCGAAAATTAACCATTCCCAGAGCGTTGCGTCTCTGCCCCCTAAATCAGAAGGCCAACTGACGACCGAGTAACGAGCGTCGAAAAGCTTGCGTTCCCACTCGAGGTGTAGCGCGAATCCCGGAGCTGTGTCGCCGCTAGGCAATGCAGGTTTCGGCACATTGACTGTGAGCCACTCGCGGACCTCCGAGCGGAACTGTTCTTCGGATTCTGAGAAGGTGAGGTCCATAGCGAGTTAGGGGATCCTACGAGGCGTCGGTCGCAGGTAGGCGAACTGCGCTTCGAGCGCGGCCTAAGCAGAGTGGCGGAGCGATTGCTGTGGCGCGTCAGAAAAGATCATGTAGCGCGACCGACCTGCGCGTTTGGCCTCATAGACAGCTAGGTCTGCTTGCTTCACTAGACCAGCGACCGTGGATTTCGAGGTAGCGAAAGCGACGCCGATGCTTGCTCCGATCGTGGCTATCGACGAACCGACAGCGAACGGCACCGTCATCTGCCTCAGAATCCGATCTGCAATTTCAAGCGCAATAGTTTCGTCGGCCAAGTTTTCGGTCAGTATCACGAACTCATCACCGCCTATCCGTGCGACTGTGTCTCCTGCTCTCACGCAGTCGACCAATCGTGTACTCACACCACGCAAGACTTCGTCGCCAACATCGTGCCCGAAGTCATCGTTGATTGCTTTAAAGCCGTCAAGGTCGACGAACATGAGCGCGACGAGTTCGGTAGCGCGTTGTGACCTGTCGAGCGCATGGGTGACCCGGTCGAACATCAGAGCCCGATTTGGGAGTCCCGTCAGAACGTCGTGCGTCGCTTGAATTTCGAGCGCTCGCTGTGCGGCCTTCATGTCTGAAATGTCGCGTGCCACCACAGAGACTGTCTGTTCACCCCCGATATGTTCATGCGCGGTGAGCGAGACCGACACTGCGCTCGTGACGCCAGGAGCGCAACTGAGCGTGAGTTCACCTTGCCAGAATCCGTGCGTTGAGACTTCCGGCCAGCCCTCGGCGGCGAGCCGGCCGCGCGAAGGCGCATCAAAGAAATCGGCGAGTCGACGCGCTCCGATCATGGGAATCTCGCGTGCGCTGATCTCGGCGACTCGGTTGAGGTAGGTAACGCGCCCAGCAGGATCACATAGTGCGACAAAATCAGTTAGGTCTGCGAGCAACAACGCGAATCGATCTGACTCCAACCTCGCGAGAAATGCATCCGTGTTGTCGATGACGCCGAGGACAATGCCATCGATCTCGCCGTGTGAATCCAGTTGGGTTTCACAGTGCACATCGGCGTGGCGCACGGACCCATCAGGGCGCCGGAAGCGAACCTGCATTTGATATGTGTTGCGGGATTCGTGGAAAGCTGCGACGGCCATCGCTACGGTGGCATCGACGTCCTCAGGGACCAATAACGCGACAAGGTTCTGGCCGGTCGGATCCGAACCGACGATGTCGATCATGCGCTGGTTGACGCTAAGGACGTTGCCTTCTCCGTCAGTTAAGCAAAAGCCGATTGGTGAGCGTTCGGCCATAGCGCGCATGAGGTCATCTGGCACAGATCCATCTAGGCCTCGCCGCGCTTCGTTTGCCATACAAGGCGGTTATCGTCGGCCTTGCGCTAGAGGTGAAGCCGGTTACTTCAGAAATCACTCGCTCGTGAAATAGTTCACTTTGACAAGATGACGCAGCTGCCGTGGCCGAACAGTCCTTGGTTGATGCTGAGGCCAACATTGGCGCCTTCTACCTGGCGCACTCCAGCCTGGCCACGTAGTTGCCACGTCAACTCACACAACTGGGCGATCGCCTGCGCCGGAACGGCCTCCCCGAACGAAGCGAGGCCACCGCTTGTGTTCACCGGAATGCGTCCGCCGAGCGCCGTCGCGCCGCTACGCAGGAGGACTTCGGCTTCGCCTGGAGCACATAGACCGATGTGCTCATACCAATCGAGTTCGAGCGCCGTCGACAGGTCATAGACCTCTGCACACGACACATCCTCCGGGCGGACGCCTGCCTCCTCGTACGCCCGATGCGCGATTGAATCTTTGAATCCCATGGCCGGCATCGTGGCAGTGCCAGCTTTTGAGTCGGTAGCGAAGTTCGGCATCTCGATAACTGGATTCGGGTAGGCGGGTGTGACGGTGCTTACGCCCTTGATGCGAACGTAGTTGGAGTACCCGTGGGCGTCTGCCCAGTCTGTGCTTGTGACAATCATGGCCGCGGCGCCGTCGGACGTCGCGCAAATATCGAGCAAGGAAAGCGGATCAGACACCATCGGCGCGTTGAGAACGTCATCGATAGTGTTCTCTTTGCGAAAACGCGCGTATTCATTCGCCAGACCGTGACGGCTGTTCTTGACTTTGATTTGCGCGAAATCTTCGCGTGTCGCTCCGAACAATTCCATACGCCTACGCGCATAGAACGCGAAATAGGTCGGATTAGTTGCACCTAACAGTCGAAAACGCAACCAGTCTGGATCGTCGCCTCGCTCGCCCTTAGTCGGGGCGAGAAATCCCTTCGGCGTTGTGTCAGCACCGACAATCATTGCGACATCGGCAAATCCTGCAAGAATTTGGGCGCGCGCCGTGCTTAGTGCGGTCACCCCGCTTGCACATGCAGCGTAACTAGACGCAACCTGAGCGCCTTGCCAGCCAAGGGCTTGCGCGAATGTCGCACCAGCAACGAAACCCGGGTAGCCGTTACGAACCGTGTCTCCACCGGAAACGAATTGAACGTCTCGCCACTCGATGTCGGCATCTTTGAGGGCTTCGCGGGCGGCGACGATGCCGTACTCAACAAAGTTGCGGCCCCACTTGCCCCAAGGGTGCATACCTACCCCGAGGACAGCCAAGTCGCGGGTCATCGTGGACTCCACTGGTACATGATGTGTTCGACGCCATCTTGTGTGAAAAGCGGCCCAAGCACAAGTTCCATGTTCATGCCTAATGCCAGCAGCGTCGGGTCTGCGCCGGTAGCTAAAGGCCCGAGGATGACCATCTGTTCAAGCTCGAGTTCGACAGCGCAAACTGTGTACGGTTCGAAGGTGCCGTCGGGGCCATTCGGGATGTATGGCTCTGGCGGTTGGTAGTAGTTAGTGGTCCACGACCAGAGGCGACCACGGTTTGAGAACTCAACCTGTTCGCGTTCTTCAAATGGTGAATCTGGGTTGGCGCTAACGGCCATTGTCGGTGGCCAGAAGTAGCTACCGGTCTGCGTGCCTCTCGTGCCGATTAATGCTGGTGAAGCCTCGTCGGTCGTGAACCAACCCTCGACGGCGGGGACTCGTGTTGTCATGTTGCATCTCCGAGTTTCTGAAGTGTGGCCTGCGCTTGGGCCATGATGCGATCGATTACGAGAGCGACCGTTGGCAGATCGTCGATGACGCCGACTACCTGGCCGCTAGCCATGACGCCACTTTCGACGTGGCCATCGACGAGGGCTGCCTTCAGAAGCATTGGCGTGTTCGCTGCCATCAGGACCTGTGCATATGTCATGTCGTTGTGCCTTTTCATGGCTAGACCTTCAGAGAACATCGCTTTCCAGCTAAGGCCAGATAGTCGCTTGAATCCGAAAGCATTCTTGATTGTTCTCGCCAAACTCGTCGACGGGGACGATCTCTCGAGTTCGTCTACGAGTTCTGTGCGCAAGACCCTGTGGGGCATTCCGTCGACTTTGGTGGTGACGACAGTGTCGGTAACGGACCGATCTAAGTAGTAACGCTTCACGGCATCAGGCACTGTGCTTTCTTGGGTCAGCAAGAAGCGTGTACCCATAGCAATTCCCGATGCGCCATATGCGAGCGCGGCAATAAGACCTCGCCCGTCGAAGAATCCGCCAGCGCCAAACACCGGTATGTCGACGGCGTCGCAGACTTGCGGCAATAGGAGTGTCGTCGGGATTGGGCCAGTGTGCCCACCGCCTTCGGCTCCTTGGCAGATGACCGCATCGACACCCCAAGCGGCGACCTTTTCGGCATGTCGGCGCGCGCCGACGCTAGGAACGACGCAAACCCCTGCGTCCTTCAAGCGCTTGATGAGCGCTTCTTGTGGAGCTAGCGCAAATGATGCGACGCGAACTTTTTCGCGGATCAACAGTGCGACTCGGTCGTCTATGTCGTTCGCGTCCGCTCGCAGGTTGACTCCGAAAGGCTTGTCTGTGCGCTCTTTTACTCGTGTGACCGCAACGCCCAATTCATGCAGGTCCATGGTCGCGGCAGCGATTATTCCGAGACCCCCAGCCGCGCTAGTAGCAGCAGCGAGCCGCGCTCCGGCGACCCAACCCATTCCGGTCTGCACGATCGGAAACTCGATGCCAAATACTTCACACGCCTTCGTGTGTAGACAGGCGTTCATGCGGGATTTGGAACCTCTGAGTCGCGCGAGGAGTTCGGATCGATTCGGGTTCGAATCCATTCGAGTTCAGTTGCAGTTGGCGCGCGGGTCTCGGCGACCGTGGCGTCGATTACGAGGTCGAAACCGGTAGCTGACTTGATTTCCTCGACGCTCACTCCGGGATGAACTGACCTGAGTCGCATCGCTCCATCTGGCGTTTCGAAATCGAATACTCCGAGGTTGCTTATCACCCAGCCGAGGCCATGAAATCGTGCAGAAAGTTCATCGAGGTCTCGTGTTCGGTCGTATCCAACACCGCTGACGACGTCGACTTTTGCGACGAAGGACTTCGGGGAGTGGTTCGGAACCCAGTAACTAGTGCGGTTATTGATCGTGTTACCTGGCGCGCCGCGAAATCCAAGTAGCTGGACTGTTGGCTTGTCGAGCTTTCCGAGCATCGCGATGTTCTGGTTGCCGAAACGGTCGATCTGCGTCGCGCCCATCATGACGTGCCGGGGTCCGTTCCAGACGATGTCGAACATTGACCTATATGGGTTCCAACTTCCCACGACCTTCTCAGGTGAGTCGGTGCCGACGGGCATGATGTTCTCGACGAGCAAAGCCTCGCCGTCTGTCATCACGAGATCTGGAGCGAATGTCGCCTTGGCTAGACGGCCACCGATCATCGGGATTGTGCCGATCGGGTTAGCGAGAATCTCGCCGTTGTCGCGGAATGCCTCAGCGACCGCTATGCAACAAGCCTCGGCTCGACTGTATGGACTCATCGGGCACCCACCTGCGACTGATACTCGGCCTCTGACACATCGAGGTACTTGGCGCGAAAGGTGGCCCAGGCCTCATCGGATTTCGCGCTAGCTGCGTATTCCTTCTGAAACGCTTCGTCGCGTGCATAGTCGGGCGGGCATTCCGTGAAGTGCGCGCCGTTAGGCGTCTCGACGACGCCATTGACCATGAGGCGGCTGATGCGGAGTGACTGAACAGGGCCTTCGCTCAGGAATTGTTCGGTGGGGACGACTTTCTCGACGCTCATGAAACTCTTGCTCGCTGCCATGCAAAAGAGATCATCGAAGTACGGATCGACATTTAGGTACTGACCGTTACCGCCAAGATCGCCGCGATGCATGTGGATTAGTGCCACATCGATATCGAACGCTGGCATCGCGAGAAACTTCTCCGTTGTGTACGGGCACTCGACTGTCTGCATGTGTGGGTTAGCAGCGATGATGTCTGAGCCGAGGCCGACTCGCGTCGGGAGAAATGGCATGCGCCATGCCGCAGCCTGCAGTCCAAGTAGGAACATGCCTTCGTCGAGTTCGGTGGCGCTCACAGCACCCGACTGGCGGGCATTACGAAAATGTGGCTCGAGTGGGATGGTGTCAAGGGAGACAAACGCATAGACGACATGACGAACCTTCCCGGCACGGCACAACAGACCGACGTCTGGGCCGCCATAGCTGACAACTGTTAGGTCCTTTTTGTCTGACCGCACGAGAGCCCGCACTAACGCCATTGGCTTGCGACGTGAGCCCCATCCACCGACACCGATCGTCATACCGTCTTGTATCTCAGCGACGATCTCATCGATTGTGAGTCGCTTGTCTGGCAATGCCACTAGATCCTCCCATGATCGACGCAAGTCGAAGCTGACACTAGGAGCAGCAGCAACCGTTTGACGCACTCCGGCGGTGCACGTCTTGACATCTCTCGCGTAGAGTCAGCGCTTGTGAATGGCCCACTCGATTTTTCGAACCAGGCAGTGATCGTCACGGGCGGTGGCAGAGGCTTAGGGCGCGGCATTGCGACACGCTTCTTAGAAGCTGGAGCGGATGTCTTGATCTGTGGGCGCAATGAACCGGAACAGTTGCCTTCCGCTCACGGGAAAACTGCGAGTTTCGTCGCGGCCGATGTTCGCGACCTCGTTCAGAGCCAACGCGTCGTCGATGCTTGCGTGGAGCGGCACGGCCGACTCGATGTCCTCGTTAATAATGCTGGCGGCTCACCGCCAGCTGACACTGCAACGGTTAGTCCCAAGTTTTCGACGTCGATTATCGCGTTGAATCTCGTCGCGCCGTTGGTGCTTGCTCAGCAGGCCAATCTGGTGATGCAGACTCAAATTGCTGGTGGGGCAATAGTGAACATCGCGAGCGTGTCTGGGATCAGGTCTTCGCCAAACACTGCAGCGTACGGAGCGGCTAAGGCTGGCCTCATCAATCTGACAGCAACGCTTGGCGTTGAGTTCGCACCGAAGGTACGTGTCAACTGTGTAAGTGCTGGCTACATCATTACCGAGCAAGCCCATCTTTTCTACGGCGATGCGGATGGCATCGCGGCTATCGGTGCCACAGTCCCGATGGGGCATATGGCCGAGCCATCCGAAATCGCTGACGTAGTCCTGTTCTGTGCATCGCCACTCGCTCGTTACATGACTGGCGAAAATATTGTCGTAGATGGTGGCGGCCAACGACCTGCGTACCTTGAAGCTATGTCAACTCAAGATCGGAAAGACAAATGACCCAAGCAGCGATACCGGCATTGCGTTCCTTGCGCGACCATGCGATAGCACTCGGCGAACGGCTAACAGACGAAGAGTGGACTATGCCGTCTGACTGCGCTGGCTGGCAAGTCCGCGATGTATACGCACACATGGGCGGCGTCTTCCACGGGGTAGTCGACCCAGCGTTTATGCGGACAGGTGACGACCCGAATGACATGGAATCCGGTATGGAGGTAGCGGTTGCCGAGCGCAGGTCATGGCCAGTCGCTGATGTCTTGGCCGAATACATCGAATACTCAGGCCAGGCAATCGAACAGTTCGCGGGCCTGCAAGTCGAAGGTATGGCAGAGCTAGAGATTCCAATGGGGAATCTCGGCACACACCCACTGCACATCCTCGCTAACGCGTTCGTTTTCGATGCTTACTGTCACCTACGCAACGATCTGCTAGCACCCTACGGGCCGATCGAAGGCCCACTACCAGAACCATCGGCTGCGCACGTGGCGCCGATACTTGAGTGGATGCTCGCAGGACTTCCTCAGATGTGCGCGGACGGTCTGGCATTCATGGACTCACCTGTGGTCCTCGAAATAATTGGTGAAGGTGGAACCACGACACTATTCGGCCCCGCTGGCGATCCGAAGGTGACAATCTCGACAACCCCAGATGCTTTCATCCGGTGGGGCACCAGTCGAAGTGATTGGCGCGACGAAGGCGTGATACTTGTTGGCGATGAGGCCTACGGCGCGGCTTTCTGCGATGCCGTAAACGTCATCTAGGCATCGCAGATGAGACTCGTCGGCAAGACTGCAGTTATCACCGGTGCAGCTAGCGGGATTGGACGCGCGTGCGCACAGCGTTTTCATGCCGAAGGCGCGCGGGTCATCGGTATCGACATTGCTGCCGGAGAAGTGAGTGGTGTTGAGCACTGGGAAGTGGCGGACGTACGGCTTGAAAGTCCTATCGCCAATGCGATAAGCGCCGCTCACTCGATACTCGGCCGTGTCGACATCCTTGTGAACGCCGCTGGAGTAGCGACAGGCGGTAGCGCCATCGACGTTCCTGAAGAAGAATGGGATCGTGTCCTCGATATCAATCTCAAGGGCACTTGGCTCGCTTGTAAGCATGTGCTGCCATACATGGTCGCTCAACGCCAAGGCAGCATCATCAACCTTGCGAGTATCGAGGGCATTGAAGCATTCGAAAGTCAGCTCGCGTACAACGCGAGCAAGGGCGGGGTTATCCTGATAACCAAGAACATGGCCATCGACTATGGCCAGCATGGCGTGCGCGTCAACTGTTTGTGTCCTGGTTTGATCGAAACACCGATGACCCAGGTTCTCAGAGAGCCAGGACTCGAAGCGGTGAACGAGACGTTCGTGAAGGGGCACATGCTTGGGCGTGCAGGCAAGCCCGAAGAAGTAGCCGCCGCAGCGCTATTTTTGGCAAGCGACGACGCGAGCTTCGTGTCAGGTAGTGCTCTCGTAGTCGATGGTGGATTTACTGCTGGCCGACGCCTTTCAGACGCTGGGCCGATCGCTTGATCGACATAGATAAGGCGCGCCCGATACTCGAAGGTATTTTCGATTCGCACGCAGCCATCAAAGATCTCGGACCAATCGCGTGGGGACTCGTGGCAGACGCGGACCTCGCGATATCACGCGATGAACATTCGGTGTACCGCATCGCTTCAATGACCAAGAGCTTTAGTTGCGCGGCAATTCTCAAGTTGCGCGACGAAGGGATAATCCGGTTAGACGATCCGATCTCGGTTTACGCCCCCGAACTCGCACATATTTGCGGGCCGACAACTGACTCGCCTCAGATCACTGTCCGGCACTTGATGACGATGAGCGCAGGGCTCGCAACAGACGATGCTTGGGCCGATCGCCATTTAGACGTTGCTGACCCAACCCTTGATACATGGATGAGTCCTGGACTGCTATCTGCGTACGCGCCGGGAACCGCTTTTGAGTATTCCAATCTTGGCTTTGGTCTGCTCGGTCGCGTCGTGTTGCGGGCGAGTGGAACACGCATCCAAGATGTTGTGAGCGAACGATTGCTTAAGCCGCTTGGTATGCACCAGACTTCGTGGACACCACCGGATGGTGTGAAACCCGGTCGCCGCAATGATGACGCCGAAGCAACAGAGACACTCCTAGGCGATGGCGCTATCGCTCCGATGGGTGGCATTTTCACGACCGTAAGCGACCTAGCGAAATGGGTTGCGTTCATGGCCGATGCATTCCCGGCTCGCAACGATGTAGACGATGCATGTTTGTCGCGTGCTTCTCGCCGAGAAATGCAGCAGGTTCATCGCGGCTTTGATCCACGCGAGTTCTACGGTGTCGATGGTCGCGACCGCTACGTCACGGGTGGCTACGGCTTTGGCCTCAATGTGACGCATCACGATCGCCTTGGCTGGGTAGTTGGCCATAGCGGGGGACTCCCAGGATTCGGATCGAATATGCGATGGGTGCCGAGCCTCGGAATCGGTCTCGTCGCATTGGCGAACAGGACCTATGCCCCGATGGTAGAGGCGACCTCGGCCGCGCTCGATGCCCTGGTGTCGAACGGCGTGATTTCGCGGGCCATCGTGCCAGTTAGCGATGCCGTGACGCAGTGCGCTGCGTTGCTTGTGGAACTTCACAACTCATGGACGAGTGAAACTGCGAGTGAGACGTTTTCCGACAATGTCGACAGCGATCTGGAATATTCTAAGCGTGCAGAAGTTGCAGGCAAGACCGCAACAGAGCACGGCCCATTTAAGTTGGCTCGGATCGAGGCAGATTCAGCTACGAGTGCGACGGTTGTCGCGCATGGCGACGGTGTGGAGCTGTCGATCTTTTTTGAGGTTTCGCCGCTCAAGCCACCGCGTGTCCAACGCTACGAAACAACAATTATGGGTGCTGACTGCTAACGCTAAGAACCTCGCCTGTCATGTAGCTCGAGTAGTCGCTCGCGAGAAACACAATCACGTTCGCAATCTCCCACGGTTCGGCTGCACGCCCGAACGCCTCCCTGGTGGTGAGCTCCGCGAGCAAGTCCTCGGTTGTGACCTTTGCCAAGAATGGATGCATCGCTAGCGACGGTGCGACCGCATTGATACGGATACCGAACGGTGCGGCCTCGATAGCTGAACATCGAGTGAGCGCCATTACGCCAGCCTTTGCTGCTGCGTAGTGGCACTGACCGGCTTGTGCTCTCCAACCGACCACCGAAGCATTGTTAATGATCGTGCCAGCGCCACGCGGTTGCATATGTGCGAGTGCGGCTCGGGTCATGCGCATCGTGCCTCCGAGTGTCACGTCGATTACCGCGTCCCACTGCTCGTCTGTCATGTCTACAAGGTTTGCCGTACCGCCGAGCCCAGCGTTGTTGACGAGCACATCGATTGACCCGAGAGCGTCGACAGCGCTACTTATAAGTCGCTCGACGTCGTCTTGGGATCTGACGTCGGCAAGAAAACCCGGTGATTTAGAACCAGCCAGCGCTTCTAGTTCATCTAGCGATTCGTTCAAGCGACGTTCATGAATGTCTGAGATACAGACTCTGGCACCTTCTTCGATGCATCGCTTAGCTGTCGCGAAACCAATCCCAGTCCCCGCAGCGGCTGTGATGAGAACATTCTTGCCTTCTAGGAGGCCATGTGCGTTTACATAGTCGGGCATTTCAGACCACCTTGGGTTCTAGCGGGAGCCCAAGAGCGCGCTCACCGATCACGTTTCGTTGGATTTGATTGCTGCCGGCGTAAATCGTGTCGGCCCGTGTATAGAGGAACATTCGCTGGCCACTATTGATGGGGTATCGCTCCTCTTCTGAGTCAACAGGTATTCCGTCGGCGAGCATGCCGTTCGCTCCTTGCACGTCGATGGCAAGCTCACCAAGAGCGCGATGAAAGCTGGCCCAGAACAATTTGTGGATCGAAGTCTCTCGGGATATCGCTCCGTCGGCTAACAGGCTCAAGCTTCGCAGTGCGTGGTATCTCATGACGTGCAATGACGTCCATGCGCCAGCGAGTCGATCTCGAAACACAGGGTCCTGAGCAAGTCCATTGTGGCGTGCCGCTGTTGTAATCGCTTCGAGCTCGCGATGGAAGCTGAGTTGTTGGCCGAGAGTGCTCGCGCCCCGCTCGAAGGCAAGTGTGCCCATCGCGACCCTCCAACCATTGCCTTCGCCGCCGACTGTGTTCTCGTACTTGGCTCGTGCCTGGTCGAAAAACACTTCATTGAACTCGCTGGTTCCGGTGATTTGGGTGATCGGGCGAATGTCGATGCCTGGCTGATTCATCGGCGCTAGTAAGTACGACAGCCCTTTGTGACGTGTTGCATCCTTGTCCGTCCGGCAGATCAAGAAGCACCAGTGTGCCCAATGCGCTAAAGAAGTCCAGACCTTCTGGCCCGTGATGACCCAGTCGTCGCCGTCCCTGGTCGCTCTTGTAGCGATGTTCGCTAAGTCACTGCCTGCGTTGGGTTCGCTGTAGCCCTGGCACCAGAGCTGCGTGCCTCGCAGAATGTCGGGCAGGAAACGCGCTTTGAGCAGATCGTCGCCATAGTGCACAAGGGTCGGGCCGATTAGCCCTTCATTTACGATCCCGACGCGGCCGGGCCCACCAGCTTTGGCGTATTCCTCATAAAAGATGACTTGTTCGAACAAACTTGCGCCTCTGCCACCTACGGCTGCAGGCCACCCGAGCCCGATCCATGCATGTCGGCCAAGTTCTTGTTCCCATTCCCAACGCCTCTCGAACAGCGCGTGTTCGTCTCCGGGACCACCGCGTCCACGCACGTCGGCGAACACGCCGCCGAGACGGTCTTCTAAGAAGTCTCTGGCATCATCTCTGAATGCGATTTGTTGTGGAGACAACGATAGATCCAAGTCGACATACCTAAGTTCTGAATTTCTCGGGGATTCCGCGAGCACTAACCACGCGGACGTTAGCTAAGGAGGCGTCGTCAAACGTAACTACACAGATGGGGCAGAATGAGGTATGACTCCAGATGAACTTCGCCAAGGCACTGCTGTGGTTACCGGCGCATCTCGTGGTCTTGGTCGAGCAACAGCGATCGCCTTGGCGACTGCTGGCTATCCAACCATTGCATCGATGCGCAAGCCAGCCGACGGCGCCGACCTGCTCGAGCAGATGCGAGTCGAGGCACTCGACGTGACTCACGCTACGGGTATCAGCTTGCCCGAAGACCTGCGAGTGTTGGTCAACAACGCAGGTGTCGAAGCCGATAACGAAGCAATCGAAAACGGCGACATCGACGATCACTGGCGATACCTATTTGAAACAAACGTGTTCGGTCTTGCGCGTGCAACTGCTGCTGCAATTCCGATCATGCGCGCCAACGGCGGTGGCGTGATATGCAACATCACCTCGTCTTCGATCCTTGCTCCGGTCCCCTTCCTCGGCATGTATCGCGCGTCAAAGGCAGCGGTGAGTTGTATGTGTGAGTCGCTTCAAGCCGAGGTTCGCCAGTTTGGAATAAGGGTTATCGAAGTAATGCCAGGCCCAATCGTTACCGACATGCTGCTAGGAGGCGACCACGCCGCCGCGGCAATTAATCGGCCTCAGTATGCAGAACTCGCTCGCCGCATGTTCGAGAATCGGTCAGCGATCCGTGATTCCTACACGCCAGCGGCCGAAGCAGCACAACGAGTACTCGAGGCTATCGAGGACTCAAGCGGTCCTATGAGATACGGCTGTGACCCTGTTAGCGATGGTTTGCTCGCAGGTTGGAGAGCTCGTCCGCACGATTCGTGGTTCGAATCGTTGCTTGGACCGATGTCCTAGCTCGGAAATCGCTAATCGAACGCGCCAGATGCAGCCAATTCGCCGATCTCGGTCTCGTTCAGGCCGAGAATGTCTTTGAGTACCCAGTCGTTGTCTTGGCCAAGCAACGGTCCACTTCTGCCGTAATGGTTGGTAGCACGGTCAAAACGAATTCCGTTGTGCTCGTACGCTCCCGGGCCCATGAGCGGATGTTCCGCAAGTTCGAAGTGGCTCCGCGCGGCAAGTTGAGGATCGGCGAAAACATCAACAAAATCAGCGACTCCGATTGCCTCGACACCGATCGCCTGTAGTGCATTGACAACTTCGACCCTGCTGTGACGTCTAGTCCAAGCGCCAACAGTGGTGTCGGTTGCCTCAGTTCCTATCAGCTTTTCGATGGACTTGAATTCTCCGTCGGTCCACGCAGCAATCGCCACCCACCTATCGTCGATCTCGCCCTCATTCTGGCATGGATAGACCCCATGGATTCTGCCTAATGGATGATCGTTCCCCATGCGCATTCCGACAGTGCCATTGAGTTCATAGTCGAGTAGCCAAGCTGATAATGCATATAGCCCTGCTTCGACCTGAGAGACATCTACGTGACAACCTCGGCCGATCCTGTTCCGATAGTGAAGTCCTGCTGCTAGGGCCGCTGCGACATAACGAGGGGCGAGAGAGTCGGTAATGGTTCCGTATGGTCCAACGGGTTCGAGATCTGGCCAACCTGTAACCCAGTTCCAGCCTGCAAGCGCGCTTCCCTGTCCACCAAATCCCGGGTAGTCCTTGTGTGGTCCTGTCTGGCCATTGAGACATGCAGAGATCATCACGAGATCGGGCTTGCTTTGGCTGAGCGTGGCGTAGTCGAGGCCGAAGCCAGCCATGGCCTTTGGGGCGAAGTTCTCAGAGACCGCATCCGCCCAGTCGGTTACGAGACGCATAACGAGAGCGACAGAGTCCGGGTGTTTCAAGTTGAGTGTGACGTGTCGTTTGCCGCAGTTGAGCGCGTCGTACAGCGCCCCGCCTTCGAGTCCATGGGGATTGTCTGGGCCGATTGCCATCGAGCGAAGGAAATCCGGGCGACTCGGCGATTCGATCCGGAGCACAGTCGCGCCATGCTCGACGAAGTAACGAGTAGCGATAGGACCAGCGGCACCTGAACCGAACTCGAGAATATTTACTCCGTCCCACGCCCCGCGATCAGGCGATGTTTTTTGGAGTGCTTGCACAGCGTCCCAGAGGGGTACCGCTTTGAGGACGCGCGTCGGGTGGCCTGGACCCGCTTGCGCAGCGCCATGCACCTTCACAAAGGACCGCGGGAACTGTTCGATCTCGCCGTGTCGCATGAAAAACTCGCGGTCATTCAACTGCGCCGAAGCGAAAACCTCGCGAGGAGAATTGACAGGGGCGAGCATGAGGTTGGTTTCACATGCGATTTCATAAAGCTCGGCAGAGGTTTTCATTGCGAAGTACTTGCCGATCGCGCTCTCCATTGATTCCAACTCTGCATCGGTCGCAGTGTTTTGCGACCAGGTTGCCCAGTTGGCATCGAGTGCGTCCTCAGTGATGCCAGAATCGCTCACGAGCTTCGAAATCAGGCCCATGCTCTTCTGCCGTGCTTTGCCCCCACGGATTCCGAAGCTCACGAAACCATCGAGTGTCGGCCATACCTCGCGGGTTCTTCCGATCTTGGCGCCAACCCGACTGCCCCGCGACGGCACGGAAAAATTGCGACCAGCAGCGCCCATATTTGCGATGAGAACGCACTCTGCAATAGAGATGTCGACAATCTGGCGCCGGCCACTAGCGACAGCAGCGATTGCCGCGTACGCAGCCTCGCCTGCGACATGGCCATAGGAAGCGGGTTCGCTTGGCCTTACAGGAGCACGGCTGGGGTCGCCCGTCGAGAAGAGGTTGCCAGAGGCGGCCATGATCCCAAGATCGCTGGCCTTCCAGCTTGCTCGTGGTCCGGTCATCCCGAAGGGGGTCAGGTAGATCCAGTGGGTATTCGGAGCGATCGATGGGTCGAGGTCTGAGCGCGCTTCGGTATGTGGCTCGTCGATGACGATATGGGCGCCTCGCACCAAGGCAACGAGGGACTTCTCATCTGGCCTATCCAGAATCGCTTTGCCAGCGTTGAAGGCGAGATCGGCGCTTGGTCGTGCTCGGAGAGGGTCGCCGCTATGGCCGATTATGCGCACGACATCGGCTCCGAGATCGGCCAATACTCTGCCGGTTCTCGCGGCTGGCTCGGCGCCAAATTCGACGACACGTATGCCGTCGAGCAGCTTAGGTGGCTCATTTGTGTCGTTTGACATCGCTTGTTATCGACCTTCGGTTTCGCCAAAATGTGACACGCGTGTCAGTCTATGGAGCAGACTGTTGTATCGAACACGGGTAGATCTGCCACAAGTGAGCGAGGCCAAAGATGTCCACCTATTCCATCGTCGATGCTGATTGCCACATTCTTGAACCGCCAGACCTCTGGCAGAACCACCTCGCAGACAAGTGGCAAGACAAGGCGCCGAAACTTGTGAAGGATCCCGAAGGTGGCGATGCGTGGCTAACCGCAGTCGGTGGCGACCCCGACCCAATCGGTCTGGTCGCAACGCCCGGTATGGCATGGGACGACTTTCGATGGTTTGGAATCACGTATGAGGCCGCGCGCAGGGGCTGTTACAACGGTGATGCACGTCTAGCTGACATGGACATCGACGGCGTAAGGGCTGAGATCTTGTTCCCTCCGCAACGCACGATGAGCCATTTCCTTGGCGATGACGACCCCGAGTTCGTCCTCGCAGGCGTAGAGGCGTACAACAATTTCTTGTTCGAGGAATTCTGTGCCCCCGATCCAAAACGCCTCGTCGGAATCGCCCAAATCCCGAGCATCGGGATCGACACAGCCGTCGTAGCGCTTCACGCAGCTAAGGCCCGTGGCGCCAAGGGCGTGTTGATTTCGAACTGGCCAAGTGGCGGAGAGAATCTCTCGTTAGACGATGAGCCGTTCTGGGCATGTGCGAGCGAACTTGAATTGCCTGTCTCGATTCATATCAACATCATTTCGCGTAACGCCAGGATGGCTAGCCGTAAAGCAGCTGCCGCGCAGGGGAGTGCGTTGTATGACATGCGAAGTGAAGCGACCCGAGCCAAAGCGATTGGCGGCATGAGCCATGTTTTCGCAATGGCAACTGGCGCGATGACAGCGATGCTGTTCCAAGGTGTTTTCGAGCGTCACGAGCAATTGCAAGTCTGTTGGATCGAGACCGGGGTCGGTTGGATTCCGCATTTCCTCGAGTGCATCGACGACCGCTACTGGCGCAACCGCTCGTGGGGGAACCTACCGATTAGTCAACCGCCGAGTTTCTACTGGTATCGGAACAACGCGGCGAGCTTCATCACCGATCGCAGTGGCATCGAGCTAAGGCACCGTGCGGGCGTCGAAAACATCATGTGGTCGAGTGACTATCCGCACCATGGCAACGACTGGCCGTACTCGCGAAAGCAGATCGAAGACACGATGGGTGCCTGCTCGGAGCCAGAAAAAGCTGCGATCGCAGGAGGTAATGCGAACCGCATTTGGCGGCTTGGACTCTGAGCTAGTCGGCTAGCACCCAGCGAGGCAGCGTGACATCCTGCACTAGCTCGAACGTGACCCGAACTCGTTGGCCGATCGAGATCGAGGCGGCTGCCACGCTGTTGATGGGCGCGCCGGGCGCGGCAACAAGGTTGCCTACGAAACGGATCTTAGGGTTCTCTTCGAGTTCGACGATGATGACGGGAAACGGTGCGAGAGGCGAGTATGCAGGTAGCAGCGGGGGGTGCACGTTGATGAAACTCCAGATCTTGCCGAAACCGCTAGTCGCGATCCATTCGCGCTCGATTGATCGACAACCCGGGCACATTGGACGCGGCGGGTGGGTGACCAATTCGCAGTCGACGCAACGTTGTACCCTCAGTTCACCTACTGCGCAGCCTTGCCAAAACGGAAGGCTGCCTGGCTCGTCAAGGTCTGGCAGTATGTCGTCGGGAGACTCGGTAGCCGACACTTCAACGCTCCTTCGTAAGCAAAAGCGCGCTAGTTGGCACACCTTCGCCGCTCGTAACGAGGCTCACTTCTGCATTTGTCACCTGGCAAGTGCTCGTGCCGCGTATTTGACGGACGGCTTCGAGAATCAGGTTGAAACCATGTACGTACGCTTCGCTCATGCCGCCGCCGCTTGTGTTCACGGGTAGCCGCCCGCCAATCTCGATCTGGCCGTCGTCGGTGAAACTTGCTCCTTCACCTCGATCGCAAAAACCGTATCCCTCTAGTGATAGAGGGATCAGAGGGCTGAAAGCGTCGTAGAACTGCGCGACGTCTACGTCCTTTGGGCCGAGGTCCGCTGTGCCCCAAAGTTTGCGGGCGGCAGTCCATGCAGGTCCTCGGAGCGGATCGTCGCAGAAGTAATTAGTCATTGTCTGGTGTTGCTGGGGCAACCCCTGAGCAAACGCGTGAACCATTGCTGGTTGCTGGCGCAGGTCGCGTGCGCGCTTGGCAGAAGTGATGACTACGGCTAAAGCACCATCTGTTTCGAGGCAATTATCGAAGAGGCATAGTGGCTCACTGATCCAACGAGCGTTCATGTACTCCGCGCGCGTCAGAGCTTTATCATGCATCGTGGCATTTGGATTGAGGTTTGCGTGGCGACGGGCGCCGAGAGCGACGTTCGCTAGGTGGTCTCTTGTGGCTGCGTATTCATGCATATAGCGCCGCGTGAGCATCGCGATTTCATCTACCGGCCTCAGCAAGCCGAATGGTCGACTCCACATGCTCTTGTCTGCAACGCGTTGAGATACTTGCGCCCACGGCCTGCTGGTCTTAGCCGCGCGTTTGCGCGCTCGCCATGCGACGGCAACATCGCATTGGCCCGTGGCGACAGCCATTGCTGCGTGGCCGACGATTCCACAAGCGGCGCCACCGCCGTATCCGACCTGGCTGAAGAAAGTGATGTCCCCGAGTCCGACGGACCGAGCGACTTCTACCTCGCGGTTTGGTTCCATGACAGAGCTCGCGAGCCCATCGACCTCTGAGGCCGCTATACCAGCGTCGTCGAGAGCAAGTGAAATCGCTTGGCAAGCGAGAGACAATTCTGAGTCGACATGGTGCTTGCTAAACGCCGTCTGGCCTATGCCGACGATTGCAGTTGCATCGCGCATCTGCAACTTGTCACCAGCCCTTGAACTCGACGGCTCGTTTTTCCCTGAAGCTGTTCACGCCTTCGGCGCCGTCGTTTGTTCCAGTGTTGAGCTCGACGAGCATTGCTTCTTCTTCGAGCAGATCGCGGCGCGAGAGTTCTGACGCGTCGTGCAGCAACTTCTTGCTCCAACCGATTGCCTTAGTTGGACCAGCCGCCAGGCGCGCTGCCCACACGCGAGCGGCCGATTCGAGGTCCGCTGCGGGAACAACCCTATTTGCTATCCCAAGTCGCAACATCTCGTCTGCGCCTAGGTCATCACCAAAGAAGATCAGTTCCTTTGCTTTGTGCATGCCGACAATTCGGGGCAGAAGGTAGGCGACTCCACCATCTGGCACTAGACCACGGCGAATGAAGATCTGGATGAGTTTTGAATTCTCCGCGGCGATGACGAGGTCGGCGGCGAGCGTGAGCATCGAACCTCCGCCAGCCGCTGTGCCGTTGAGCGCGACTATGACGGGCTTCTCACAGTCGAGCATTGCTTGCATGAGGGTTTGAAATCCGCGTCGCATCATGTCGATGCCGAGTCCGACGACACGATCTGGAGCGCCTTCAACGCTTGGTGGCATCGGAGGCCGAACGGAGAGGTCGGCCCCTGTGCAGAAGTGACGTTCGCCAGCAGCTGTCAGCACAACGCAGCGCACAGCTAAGTCAACGTGGGCATCGCGAAAAATTGTGATCAGGCGGTCGCGCACATAGAACGGAATCGCGTTCGCGGACTCCGGCCGGTTGATCGTGATCCAGAGCACTCCATCTTCAAGTCTCGTAGGCAGCTCGGCGAGAGCGCGCGCAGCGAAATCTTCTGGTTCAGTACCCGTGGTTGTCATCGTCGACCTCGAAGTCTCTCGTGCACGCGTAGTTGCGTTCGCTCGTGTCTAAGGTCTGTACCGTATTGGATGCTGACGACTGTGTCATGTTTCTGGATGATCTTCGTGGAACGAAACGAGATGTCACGACACGTCGCGTAGTTTCTAAAGCAGTGACTCTGCCTGGCTCTGTGACAATCGTCGGGATGAGTCTCGCAGGTTTGCGATGCGCAGAGGCTCTCAGGCGTTTGGGGTATTCGGGTCGGATCACAGCGATCGGAGCTGAACAGCATGAACCATACGATCGGCCACCGTTGTCGAAAGACTTCCTCATCGGCAAGTCGGATGCTCCGGCTCTGCGGCTGAGCAAGGAAGGTCTCGGCGCTCTAAGCCTCGACTTGCGTCTTGGCGAGCGCGCAACGTCCTTGGATGTGGCAACTCGTTGTGTCGCTCTTGATTCAGGTTCGACGGTCTCCTCCGACGCTGTGGTTATAGCGACAGGAGCGCGACCTCGAAGTCTGCCGCTGAGTGTTGCGCAGCCAGATTTAGAGACGGTACATCAGCTTCGAACGATCGAAGATGCAGCGAGGCTTAGAGATGCACTCGACTCAGCCAACGGGACGGTCGCCGTGATCGGTGCCGGTTTCATCGGCATGGAGATCGCAGCAGCATGCCGCGGTCTAGGACTCTCGGTAACCGTGATCGATGTGCTCCCGCAACCAATGATCAGAGGACTCGGTGAGTCGATAGGGGCGGCGTGTGCAGCACTGCATCGAGCAAACGGGGTCGCTTTCGAATTGGGAATCGGCGTCGTCAATGTTGACCACGGCGGTGTCGTGCTCGCTGACGGCCGTCGAATTGACTCAGAAGTTGTAGTCGTAGGCGTTGGCGCATCGCCACGTGTCGAATGGCTCGAGACAAGCGGCCTTCAACTAGCGGATGGTGTCGTGTGCGATTCAACGTGCGCAGCAGCTCCTGGCATCTACGCGATAGGCGATGTTGCACGGTGGCCAAATGCACTGTTCGATGGCGAGTTGATGCGGCTAGAGCATTGGACGAACGCTGTCGAACAGGCTGGTCATGTAGCTGAGCAAATCGTCAATGACACCCGAGCCGACTTTGTTCCAGTCCCGTTTGTGTGGAGCGACCAGTACGACACCAAGATCCAGTGCGTCGGCCGAATCGATCCGACGTGCGAACAGGTGATTGCGCACGGAGACTTGAGCGAGTCGAAGTTCGTAGCCATCTTCGGGAACAGCGACCGCATAGTTGGCGCGATCGGCTTCTCCCAAGCGCGACAGATAATGCAATATCGAAGGATGATCGCCGAACGTGCGTCCTGGGCTGATGCTCTAGAGAGGGCGCAAAGTTGAGTGCTCGAAACAGTAAAATTCGCGTAAGCCGGGAAAAGCTGATAACACTGCCATTCGCGTTGATCGTCGCTAGTGGCCTCGCCTATTTCATAGCCCTCGCCATGCTTAATCCGGTGTTTGGCCCTTACGTAAAGGACCGTCTTGGGTTAGATGACTCAGCAGTCGGAGTCAGCTTTGGCTTCTTCGCTGCAGGCGCCATCATTCTGCGACCGATAATCGGAAGAGTCGGAGACACGATCGGCCGTCGGCCTCTCCTTATCGGCGGTGCGATTTCTGTAGCAGCGGCAACCGCTAGCTACGGCGCGTTCGACACGTTCGGATGGTTCCTTGCTATGAGAGCGGCAGCAGGACTTGGAGAGGCTGCGTTTTTTGTCGGGGCAGCCACGATGATTACCGATCGTGCGCCAGCAGACCGCCGCGGCGAAGCACTCAGCTACTGGTCGATCGCTGTCTACGGAGGCCTCTCGCTCGGTCCAGTATTGGGCGAGGTACTGCTAGGTGGCCGAAAAGAGCGCTTTATTTTGTGCTGGGTGGTAGCGGCTGGTATTTCCGCGATCGCTGCGACCATAGGTCTTTTTGTTTCTGAAGTAGACGACAGACCACCACCGCCAGCGAAGGGTGGTGCTTTGTTGCACCGCTCGGCGCTGGGGCCTGGTTTGGTGTTGTTCCTAGGGTTCGTGAGTCTCGCTGGCTGGAGCGGTTTCGTAAAGCTTTACGCCCGCGACGACCTCGGCATCGAAAATGTCGGTGCGGTGTTCTTCATTTACGGAGCCATAGTTCTCGGCATTCGAGTCGTCGGGGCGACTCTGCCCGATCGTCTCGGTCCAATAGTGGCAGGGACCTTCGCACTCGGATTTGGATCCGCGGGTATTGCGCTTGTGGTGATCCTTCACAGCGCCGTTGGTCTCTATCTCGGAACGGCGGTATTCGCGATTGGCCAGTCCCTTGCTTATCCGGCGCTGTTGGTGCTTGCTTTGTCTGGCGTGAACGACTCTGAGCGCGCATCGGTCGTCGGAACTTTTTCGGCGGCCTTTGATCTAGCGATGGGACTAGGTGGCTTCATTTGCGGAGTGATAGCTGAGAGCTTCGGCTACAGGTGGATGTTCGGGACCTCGGCGGTGTTAGCAATCGTCGGCATCACCTATTTGCGTTCTGCTCCAGGACTTCGTCGGAGTTGAGCAGAACGCGGTCGCTGTACCCGTAGCATCGCTCCGATGGCCTCGCTGTTAGTGACGAACGACTTCCCGCCGAAACTCGGTGGCATTCAGTCGGTTCTGTGGGAGTTCTGGCGCCGCCTCGATCCGAGCCAGACGACCGTACTTACGACGGCCCACCCAGGAGCTAAGACCTGGGATGCCGAACAGCGGTTCAGGGTTGAACGCGTACGAGAACCGGTGCTCCTACCTCACCCATGGCTTATTAGCCGCGTGAACTCGATGATTAGAGAGATCGATGCAGACATCGTGTTCGTCGATCCGATGCTCCCACTCGGTCTCATTATCCCTCGGCTCGATCGAGACACGCCGGTAGTTGTATTGGCTCACGGCGCAGAGATCACAGTTCCTGGAAGATTTCCTATCGGGAACCTCGTTGCGCGCCGAGTGTTGCGTTCTGCGACGGGTGTACTTGCGTTCGGTGGGTACCCGGCAACAGAATGCCTCCGGGCTGCAGCCGCGCCTTTGCGGATTCTTGAACTTCCGTGTGGCATCGACACAGCGCGTTTTTTCCCGCCAGACAATGTCGAAAAAGCCGCGGCGCGTGCTCGTTATGGATTCGATGCTGAACGGCCACTGATTCTCGGACAGTCGAGGCTCGTGCCGCGCAAAGGGTTCGATGTCCTCATCGACGCAGTCGCAAGCCTCGACACAGAAGTCTGTCTCGGCATCGGAGGCGTTGGCCGTGACGAAGCCCGCCTACGGCGCCGCGTCGCCGAACGCGGCATCACGGATCGAGTCAAATTCTTGGGAAGGATCCCAGACTCCGAACTCGCTCAAGTTTTCGGCATGGCTGACGTGTTCGCGATGTTGTGCCGTGACCGCTGGGGCGGACTCGAAGCAGAAGGTTTCGGGATCGTGTTTGTCGAGGCGCAAGCGTGTGGTGTCCCTGTAGTGGCCGGCCGTAGCGGGGGATCGCATGAGGCTGTCGTCGATGGCGAAACAGGTTTCGTAGTTGACCCGCGGAGTGTCGACGAAGTTGCGGCAACGCTAAGTCGATTGCTGAACGATGCCGAGTTGAGATCGAAGTTCGGTGCAGCAGCTCGCTCGCGGGCGGTAGGTTCTTTCGATTACACGGCACTTACGCAGCCGCTCGCGCGCCTCGCCGAAGGGGACCTGTCCGTCCTTGAGATGCGGTCTGCATGAGCATTCTTTCGCTTGGTCTCGCAGACGGGGTCCCGGGCCGAGCGACAGTCGCGGCCTCGGTTGGTTTCAGCACAATTTATTGCTTGGTAGCAGCCTGGGGAGCGTCGGGACTAGCAGGCGGCAACGCTGCTGCGATCGGAGTCGCCCTCGCATGGTTCGTAATTGCGCTCGGAATATGGGTAGTCGGATTCACTCAGGCCGCCATTCGGAGTGCAAAAGGCGATGAAATCGCTGTCGCTAGCCTCTTTTTCCTGCAAGGATCTGCACCTAAGCAAGTGCGTATCCGGCTACTCGCAATCTGCGTCGCAGTACTTGGCGTAACGATTGCGACGCTCGGCACTAATCCTGTCGGGTTTCTAGTGAACATGCTGCCCATCGGATTTTGTGGCCTATGGGGAGCGCGCCACGGCACTTACCCAGAACGAACTGACAATCGTAGATCTAGGAGCAAGAGTGACAGACACAGCTAGTGAGCGCATCAGAATTGAGGCGAGCGCGCAAAGGTGCCTCGAAATCGCTCTCGATTTCGAGCGCTACCCCGAATGGGCCAAAGATGTCAAAGCCGCAAAGGTCATCGAGGTTGATTCAGAGGGCAGGGGCGCGCAAGTCGAATTTCGCGCCGCAGCTCTAGGAAAGAGCGTGCGCTACACCTTGGAGTACGACTACAGCGCGCTGCCCGCGGAGTTCAGTTGGCACTTCGTAGAAGGCGACCTTTTGCGCAGGCTCGACGGTAGCTATCGGTTCGAGGCAGACCCAGACACAGATGCCAGCCCAAGCACTCGGGTGCATTACGACCTAGCGGTAGAAGTCGCGGTACCTCTCCCCGGCCTCGTCAAACGTCGTGCGGCTTCGTTGATCATGGGTACAGCACTGAAGGAACTAAAAAAACACATCGAGTCTGTCGCCTAGGCCGATCGGCCAACTCCGAACTTGTCGGAATAGAACGCAAGAGCTTTGCGACGTTCGTCGGGATCGACTCCGAAATCTTCGAGGGTATAGACCACCGTGCCGTGCCGTCCTCGCGGGTGCCTCTCCATAAATGCGTGCATCGCAACCTCTGCACTTGGTGAAAACGGCTGGTCGCACACTTCAAAGACTCGCTTCACCATGGCGACGTCATCTCGCATGAAATCATCGAAACACACATCGATCGTGCGCGAATCGGGCAACAAATCTCGGTCGGTCGCCACGCCGCGAAGCAGGTCCTCGACACGGTCGGACCAGTAACGACCGTAGACAATTGGGTCAGGATTAGCGACGGACATCCGCGCACCGTAAGTAACCATCGTCGCGACTGATGTCGTGACGGCGACAGGATCGCGATGGGTCACCACAAACGAAGCGTCGGGGAACACTCGTGCAAGGACCTTTAGTTGTTCGCCGTGTTGCGGAGACTTCAGCAACCATCGCCTCGCCGGTCGTGGCGGTTCACCAGCGGATTCGGCTTTGCGTGCGTCTAGCCAGTTCAGGACTTGCAGGATTTTCGTGAGGTATTCGTAATGCGGTGTTTGATCGCGTGCTAGGTAGTCGTCGCGAACCGAAGGCAGGTGCGCCATCGACTCGAATAGCATCGATGAAAAGTCGATGGCGAGCAACTGAATTTCTTCGTGGACATGGTTAACGGTCATGTCATGCATCCGCTTGAACAGCGGCATCGCGGCGTCTATCCAATCGACAGCTACTTGAGTTCTGGCGTAGCGAGGGTCGGGAGTGATCAGACGTTCCGACTCGGGCAACACAGGCTCAAGGCTCTCCCAGTAAGGCAAAGAGCGCAACGAAGAATCTGACGAAATCAGATTATGAAGGTGGGTTGTGCCAGTCCGCGGTAGGCCAACAATGAAGATCGGTCGGTCGATAGGGATTTCCGAGATTTCTGGATGCTTGGCGATGAGTGACTCGATCTGGAGCCTGTTCTTGAGCAGTCCGAGAAGAAACGTGTGGTTGCTCAGAACTCCGAATGGCGAGAGACCGGCTTCCTTGATGAGTGAGCCGAGGATTATGTCGAGTCGTGCTCGGAAGCCTTCGTCGCCGTAATCATCGAGTCCTGTCTCAGCACTTGCCTGTTCGAGCATCGGTTCGGATTCGAGGCGGAGTTGGGCAGCAAAATCTGACACCGACTCGCGGATCGCGTCGACTTCGACCGAAAAAATGGGCTCGGCGTAGTCGTTGATTCTTACTGTTGGCACGAATTCTGGCTGCACACCGTTGGTTTAGTCTGAGTCGCGATGGCACCGCAACAAGACCAGGGTCGGCCGCTCGAGAGTGCGACAGCAGTTCGCGAAGTGCTTGAACTTCTCAACACATTGTTGCAGAGGTTCTCATGCGGGGACCCAGCGCTACCCGATGAACAGTCGCAACTCGAGGCGTTTCGTTGGATATTTACGATATTGCAAGTCGGTTGCGATGCGTTCTTGTGGCCCGATACGCAAAAGCCGCGGTTCGTCGACATCGTTGGCGCCACCAAGAAGTGGGGCGGCGACAATGCTGATGCGTTCTATCAGTACGTGGCGCTCGACCCGCGTCGGAGTTACCGGGTTGTCGGAATTCCCGGAGATGCTCCCTACTTTTCCTTGACTGTCTACGGTGGTCCGAGCGATGGAAGATACTCAGAGCGGATCGTCGGATCATCTAATCAACGCGACGCCAAGATTGCACCCGATGGAACGATTGAAGTATTGCTTTCGCCTGCGGCGCAGCCAGGAAACTCGATTCAGCTTGAGCCGGACGCGGTCTGTGCGATCACCCGGGATTATCTCAACGAACCGAAATCTGGTACCCGGATGCAGTGGCAGATCGAGTGCCTCGATGGCGAGGGCGACCCGAACTTTTCAGATGCCGAACTCGCGAGCCGCTTGAGCGCCGTCAAGACATGGATCGCAGATCAAGCCAACATCACACCGCTCGCTCTCGGAGAACCGAATACGGTCGAGCCACCGTATCCGGTGCCGAACACGACATTTGGTTGGGCCGCCGGCGATGCGGCATATGCGATGGGTTCGTTCCGACTCGCCGCCGACGAGGCTCTTGTGATTAGCGGTCGCTCGCCCGAATGCGCGTTCTGGAATCTCTGCCTCTGGAATGCATTTCTGCACACATACAACTATGACTATGACCGCGTAACTATTAACGGATCACAGGTTGTCTACGAAACTGACGGCTCCTGGGAGATAGTTGTTGCGGCGCATGATCCTGGACATCACAACTGGATTAGCACGCAAGGGCACTCCGAGGGACGCTTGTGGTTTCGGTGGTTCTTGCCTGCGAGCACTCCAGAGCAGCCAAGGGTGCAAGTCATCACTATCGACAACAAGACCTAGCGCAAGCACCTTCTGAGCCCGACGCAGTTGTTTCCCGTGTTGGCGCCTTAGAACTGTCAGCCGCGGACCCCGTTAGAGTCGCGCCCGATGCGGATACTTCTCGTGACCGGCAAGGGCGGTGTAGGCAAGACGACCGTTGCGGCTGCAACGGCGGCACATGCTGCTAGCCGAGGCCTGCGAACGATTGTTGTCTCAACAGATCCGGCTCACAGCTTGAGCGACGCGTTCGACGCTCCGATATCCGACTCTGTCACAGTCTTAGGTCCTCGGCTGTTTGCTCAGCAGTTAGATGCGCGGCTCCGCTTTGAGCAGGCGTGGTCCGAAATACGCGAGTATTTCGTGCAGGTGCTCGGGTGGGCCGGAGCCGATTCGATCGAAGCAGAGGAACTTGCAGTTATTCCTGGTCTCGACGAGGTATTCGCGTTAGCCGATCTAAAGGCACACGCCACGAACCCTGACTACGACCTGATAGTCGTTGACTGCGCGCCGACCGCAGAGACAATCAGGCTGCTGTCTTTACCCGACGTGATGTCGTGGTACATGGACAAGGCCTTTGGTCCGAGTCGACGTATCGCCAAGATCTCGAGGCCAGTCATATCTCGTATTTCTAAGTTGCCGATAGCAAGCGACAACTTCTTTTCGGCGATCGAGCGCTTCTACTCGCGTATTGACGGGGTCCGCGAAGTCTTAACCGATGGGAGTAATTGTTCGGCTCGCCTAGTTGTCAACGCAGAGAGAATGGTCGTAGCAGAAGCGCGGCGCACCTTCACGTACTTGTCGCTGTTCGGGTATCACGTCGATGCGGTAGTCGCTAACAAACTTCTACCGGAGTCGGTCAGTGATGAATTCTTCGCTTCGTGGCGCCAGAGTCAGTCGACGCAACTCGAACAGATTGAAACTGCATTTAGTCCTTTGCCGATTTTGCACGCAGAGCTAGCGCGGTCTGAGGTAATTGGTCTTGAATCGTTGGGCGAATTCGGGTCATCGCTGTATGGCGCACTCGACCCAGCTTCGCGCCTTGCAGATATCCAACCCATGCATCTTGAGTCAGCAGGCGAGAAGACAGTTCTGTCGGTACATCTTCCATTTTCGGAGCGAGCCGAAATCGAACTCGCACGCGTCGACCAGGAACTGTTAGTAGCTGTTGGGCCGCATCGTCGTTCGGTGGCCCTCCCAGACTCGCTACGCGGCAGCGAAGTTGCAAGCGCGCGGTTGATCGATGGCCGATTGCACCTAGAGTTCACGCGCGTGGGAGATAATCGATGAGCGAAGCGTTCGATGCTCGATATAGCGCACGGTCCCGACGCTCGACGTCGGCGAGTGCCGAAGCCCATGGTCTAGAGCCAGACGCAATTGATCACCTCGTTGAAGCTGCACGTGAACTAATAGGTGCAGCCCGCTCAGTACTCGATGCCGTGGAATCCGTGCTAGATGAGCAGGTCGAAGAACGGACTCGTTCACGCCAACCGCGGGCTCGCGTTCGGCGCATCGACATCGACTAGCCCGTGGAGTTCACCGTTGGTATCGACGTAGGTGGTACCAAGATTCTTGGTGTGAGCCGTGCACTAGACGGCACGATTATCGAAGAACTGAGAGTCGCTACTGCATACGAACCAGAAGCCCTCATCTCTGCGATGGCAGACGTCGCTACGAAACTTTCGGTTGGGCGCGCCATCGGCCTTGGGGTCGGTATTGCCGGCATGGTCACGAATTCTGGCAGCGTGCGATACAGCCCGAATCTTGACGGCATAGTCGAGCTAGAGATTCGTTACACCATGCAAGAGCGCACGCAGCTGCCGACGGTGGTAGACAACGACGCGAATCTCGCCGGTTATGCCGAACTCGCGGACGGCGCAGCTACTGGCTGTCGACACGCCCTTGTGGTCACACTCGGCACTGGTATCGGAGGCGCTCTCATAGTCGATGGCGACATCGTCCGAGGCGCGAACGGGTTTGCGGGAGAGATAGGACACTGGACCGTCGAACGTGACGGGCCGTTATGCGTATGTGGCGAGTCCGGTCACTGGGAAGCAATTGCTTCTGGTTCAGCCTTGGGCCGGATGGGCAAAGTCGCTCAAGCAGAAGGGCGCCTCGGAGTGGTCGGCCATGTGGATGGACATGCCATCGGGCTCGCAGCTCGGGACGGCGATGCTGGAGCGCTCCGAGTTCTGGCGGAATTCGCCGACAACGTAGCGATCGGACTTGCTGGACTTGCGACAATTTTCGATCCGGAGCGAATCATTATCGGCGGTGGGGTGGTGGAACTCGGAGCGTTGCTTTTCGAGCCATTGACCGCCGCGTTCGTCAAGCGCCTCGGCGTCAGCGGGCGGGACTCAGGTGTCAAAGTGTTGCCAGCGGTTTTAGGTGAGCGCGCTGGAGCCATTGGCGCGGCTGCGTTTGCTGCAAGAAGCGTTGTGTAGCGCACGGCCATGGTGAAAGTCGGCATCACGCTTCCGTCGTTTGTTGACGATGCGGCTGCCGTATTTGCGATTGCTCGTGCTGCAGATGAGACAGGAATCGACGGAGCATTTGTTTTCGAACATCTTTTTCGGACCGCGAGCGATGGCAGCAGGCGATGCGCACTCGATTGCTGGGCGACGCTCGGTTCCCTCGCTGTCGAAACGTCTGGCATACGACTCGGTCCATTTGCTGCGCGCGCGACATTGCGACCCGCGGCTGTACTTGCACACTCGTGCGCGACATTGCAACGCATTGTCGGAGACCGAGTCCTCGCGATTATCGGTGCGGGCGATGCTCAAAGTCGCGCAGAGAACGAAGAGTTCGGAGTCGGATTCGCAGACATAGAGGAGAGGCTTGCAGCGACGAGGTCTGCGGTCGAGTTGGTGCTCGAGTCCGGCATAGAAACATGGGTCGCGGGCAGGCATGAATATCTTCTCGATCTTGCTGCAAGGACCGACGGCTGGAACTCCTGGGGAAGTAACCTCGCAACATTCGCCGCGCGTGCAGAGCGCGTGGTGCGAGCTAATCCGAAGGCGATGGTTTCCTGGAGCGGAATCGTCGTAGTCGACGCGACAGATGCATCGGCCGAGAGTAAGGCCAAGCGTCTCGGGACTACATCGTCACGCCTCGTTGGATCGCCGCGAACTATCTCAGAGAAGTTACGTCCGTTTATCGACGCTGGAGCGCAATGGCTGATACTTGCGCCGGCTGATAGCTCAAATGTCGCGAACGTGAGCTGGCTTGCAGAAGTCAAGGAGCGACTAGCGAGTTAGGGACTCTTAGCTAGGCGCAGTATCGAGAATCAGGTGCGCTGCTCGTTCGAGACGATCCGCCATTGGCTTGCCGTCGCTCAGTCCGCTGGCCCAAAACGCGAGTGTGGCAAACCACGTGTGACCGAGTACATCGATCACACCTTCGATGTCTGCAACGTCGCTGCCTTCGAGAGCGAAGGCGATCATCGAGATGAGGTGGTCGCGAACAACGATGCGCTCGATGATGCCTTCGGGATCATTTGTGAACAATGCGTTGAGCATCGCTGCTGTGACCTTCGGATTGCCTTCGAGTGGCACTGACGCCATTCGCAAGACTTCGGCTACCCGTTCTGCCGGTGTTGCACCAGTAAGCGTGCGCCGTTCCAAAGTTTTACGCAGCATCGCTGCCTCCTGTGCGAGGGCTGCTAGCAAAAGTTGGTCCTTGGATGTGTAGTGGCGGTACAAAGTGCCAATCGCGACATCGGCACGCGCTGCTACATCGCGCATCATTACAGCTTCGTAGCCACCTTCGGCAGCTAACTCGAACGCCGCGACGATGAGGCGTGCCTTGCGCTCGGCAGTCTCCGCTGCCCGCTTGCCTGTTCTGCGTGGGGTCGTCGTCGTCACGGCGGGCAGGCTACGGCACCACCGCAGCTTGGCGCATCTTGGCTCACATCACTCAAGAGTCGCGTAGTTCGTTGAACGGTCGCTCACTCGCACAGCCGCGACCTCAGAAACGCATTCACGTAGATCGCTCAGGTATTCGTCGACGACGGGAGCATTACCCGCAGAAATAGTGGCGTGCAACGTGTCAGGCGGCGCTTGGCGATCGTGAAACCATCCGCGAGCAAGAAGTGCGTCGCCGAGTGCAAAGATGTCGATCGTTGTTTCATGCCCAGGGTCAGCGGTGATCGCGAGCAGTTGTGCATCTGGTTTGCCGAGCACGGTTAGTCCTGGAGTCGCTCTGACGCCAGCTTCGATTCGATCGCGAGCGTCGATCGTGAGTTTCGTGAGGCGCTTGTAACCATCGATCCCGAGATGGTTCATAACAGCCCACGCAGCAGCCATTGGCATGCCAGCGCGAGTTCCCTGAATATTTGGCGATGCATAAAAGCCGCCGAGCCAATCATCGAATACAAATGTCTGATATCCGCGGAGTTGCTTGTTCGCATGGAGTATCACGGAAGCGCCCTTCGGGGCATAACCAAGTTTGTGAATGTCAGCGGAGATTGACGTGACACCATCGACTCGAAAATCCCACGGCGGCACATCGTGGCCGTTCATTTCCATGAAAGGCAACACGAAACCACCCATACATGCGTCTGTATGAAAGCTTGCTCCGACAGACATCGCGATCTCAGCTAACTCAGGGATTGGATCGATCACGCCTTGGGGGTACTGCGGAGCCGACCCGACAACTAGGACAGTGTTGTCATTGACCTCTGCTTCCATTGCGCTCGAATCCGCTCGGTAGTCCGCAGCTACAGGGACCTTACGTACCTTCACGCCAAAATAGTGAGCTGCCTTGTGAAATGCAGCGTGGGCAGAGTCTGCGAGCACCATCTCCGGCTCAGCGATGCCCCGCTCGGCCTTCCCTCGCTCGCGTGCCGCTTTCACCGCACACAAAATCGATTCAGTTCCGCCACTTGTCATAAATCCAGCGGCGGTATCAGAGTGGAGCAAAGATGCCGTCGCTTCGCAAACTTCGCGTTGGATTTCTCCGAGGCTCGGGAATGCCTTTGGGTTGAGCGCGTTTTCGTGGAGATACATGACAGCAGCGGCCTCGGCAACCTCGTGTACCGATTCGCCACCGTCGTAGACCATGCCAAACGTGCGACCGTCTTGCCAGCGGGCATCATTCGTGCGCTTCGCAGAGAGCGCTGCGACAATCTCGTCTTTGCTCAAACCGTGTTCCCTAAGAGCCATATCCGAGAGCCTCTCACGTTGGATTGCCGTGGCACATACCGCGGCCTAATTATTGGTTATGCGAACCCAACCGTTCTTCGGCGCTGCATCGGCTGAACAGTCCGTCGACTCATCGCTGAGAGCGACCTCGGGTCCTGATCCGTCGTCTCGTAACCATGTACACGCCAGGTCGTCTTCTACCGTCACGCCAAGCACCACTCCAGTTAGTGGGTCGACACGCATCGACACTTCGTCGGGCAGATCCCCTGACCGACCATGGTCGAGAATCCCAATGTGCGGTAAGAGGATTCCGATGTGTATCGGGTCTACGTGTGACCAGTCGTGCGCAACGGTCTGAAGGCCTATGGCAACCGCATGCACTTCTGCCAAGAGCGTTTCGGAACCTGGATTTAGCTCGCGGCTAGGCGGAATGAAGGTTGTGCGGGTTGGATCAGCTCGGGTTGGCGGTGTCGGGCACGACGAAGTGCTCGAAGCCGATGCTGTTGGACAGTCGATGCTGTCGGCGGTCACTTGCCAGTAGAGGAGCAAAGCCGCTCCGAGTATCGCGGCGGCCACCAACGCGACTACGCCACGACGAGGACCCTTCCGGTAGAGCGTCGCCGGGCGAAGATCTTCTGCGCTCACGGTACGCGAATTCCATGACTTTGCGGCTTCGACAGGCAGGGGCGATGCCTCGCCGGGGGCAGGTTCTAGTCGTTCTCTTGGGAGCTCGTCCGGCCGAAGTACTTCTCCGCTAGCTCCGGGCGCGGCTGGATGAACAGACCACTTGCTTCTGCGCACACCTGGCCGTCGACCCGTAGTTCCGCTCGTGATTGGATTCTCCTGCCTTCTTTGCGATCGACCCAAGCGACTAGTCGCACTTCACGGTAGAGCGGAGTCGGCATGCGATAACGGATACTTAGAGACCCAGTCATGCCCGGTGACCCGTTTGCGATGTTGACGATCCCTAAGACTTCGTCGAAGGCGAGAGCGATCATGCCACCGTGTACGTAGCCAGGCGGGCCCTCATAGGCGGCAGTGAATGTTCCCGTTGCTACACACTTGCCATCGACGATTTCCCAGTCGAGTCGTGGTGACAGCGGCGAGGATTCGCCAACGACCGGAGACCGCGGGAGGTAGTCATCATGCGATCGTGGCTTGTAGCCGACGGCCTCGACACCTGCCGTGACATGCACTAGCGCCGCAGTTGTGCGCCGAATCGCGTTCGCGGCATTTATGAGTTCCTTTTCTGTCGCGTCAGGCGAAGTCATCGCCGATTCGATCAATTCGCGTATCGCTTGGGCGAGTTCGGCTCGCTCGGGCGTCGCGAACACCGGGTTGTCGTCATATCCGGGTGCGGCTTCTGACATGGACTTAGGTGCCTCCTACTTGCCCTTGAATTCAGGTGCGCGTTTTTGGGCGAACGCGGCAGGACCTTCCTGGGCGTCCTCGCTAGCGAAAACTTGCCAGCCAATCGGGTCTTGGTGTTGCATTGCCTCTGCGTCGGCCATGTGTTCTGTTTCTCTCCAGGCGCGCAAGATTGCCATCGTTGAAAGTGGCGCGCATGCCGCTACTTGTTCTGCGACCATCCGTGCAACCCCGAGTGCATTCCCTGCTGGAGCGACACGCGAGATGAGACCCATCTGTTGAGACTCAAGTGCTGTTATTGGTCGACACGTGAGGAGAATGTCCATTGCGAGCGCGTACGGAATCTGACGTGGGAGTCGACACGCAGAACCGCCGAGCGGGAACAGTCCGCGTTTGGCTTCCCATACCCCGAATATCGCGGTCTCGCCAGCGATCCGAATGTCCGTGCCCTGCAAAATCTCAGTTCCGCCTGCGACGGCATAGCCCTCAACTGCTGCGATTAGCGGCTTGCTCAACCGGTAGTCGCGCAGCAGCGCTTTCCAGTGCGGGTTGTTGCCGCGTCCCATGACTTCTTTGACCCGCGGATCAGTTGGCTCTTGGCCCATCGAAACCAAGTCCATTCCGGAGCAGAAGTTGCCTCCTGCGCCAGTCAGGATCGCGCAACGCACTTCTGGCGTCGCGTCGATGTACTCATATGCCATGACCATGCCGGCGAGCATCTCAGAGGAAAGCGCATTCTTCTTTTGGGGGCGATTCATCGTGATGGTCACGATGGCCCCGTCTTGTTCGACAGTGCAATGGTCCGTCGTGAAGTCTTTGAGTATCGCCACAAGCAACTCCTGGTCGAGGTCGGATCGGGGAATCTAGAACTAGCTGTTCGGGCGCCTTCTGCAGGAACGAGGTTTCTAAGGCAACGCCGCTTGGCATCAAATATAGAACGTGTTCTAATCTCGGCTTCATGGGTGGATTCTGGCAACATGCGCAAGCGAACCCCGATGCTCTAGCCATCGTGGATCCCGACGGTACCGAGGTCTCGGCTGGCGAACTGCTCGGCAGGGCCAATCAGCTAGTTCACGCGCTGCGAGGCCTCGGATTAGGTCCAGGCGATACGTTCGCTGCGGTGTTACCGAATGGCCACTTGCCATTCGTCGCATTGCTAGCGGCCCAACAGGCAGGTTGGTACTACGTGCCGATCAACTACAGGCTCGCTCCACCAGAGATCGCTTACATCCTGAACGACTCTGATGCCAAAGCCGTGATCACGCACGAGAGGTATGCGGCGACGATGACCTCAGCCGTTGCAGAGAGCGAGATCAACCAGTCCGCGCGTATCGCACATGGAGCAATAGATGGCTTCGTCAAGTACGCGGACTTCGTTTCCGATGCTTCAACGAGCATGCCAGAAGATCGGCTTTCTGGTGCTGCGATGCACTACACGAGTGGCACGACCGGGTTCCCGAAAGGCGTGAAACGACCACTGTCTCCGCTGGACCCAGACACAACTGCCGAACTTTTTACATTTCTGTTCGGTCTATTTGGTATTCCGAAGGCTGGTAGCAACGTTCACCTTTGCACATCGCCGAACTACCACACCGCGGTCACGACGTTTGCTGGGAACTCAGTTCACATGGAGCATGCCGTGGTGTGCATGGACAAGTGGGATCCCGAAAAGGCGCTCGCTCTCATCGAGCAATATGGATGCTCGCACACGCACATGGTCCCGACGCAGTTCCATCGCATGTTGCAACTGCCAGCAGACGTGCGCAGCAAATACGACGTCTCAGCTATGAAGTGGGCGATCCACGCGGCCGCTCCTTGTCCGGTCGATACCAAGCGCAAGATGCTCGACTGGTGGGGTCCGGTGATCTGGGAGTACTACGCCGCAACAGAAGGTGGCGGGACAATTGCACCGCCAGAGGAATGGGTTCTATACCCCGGCACCGTTGGACGTGCATGGCCGACTAGTGAACTAAAAATCGCAGACGACGACGGCAACATTCTGGCGACGGGCGAGCCCGGCACAGTCTGGATGCGGATGGGCTCCGGAGGATTCGAGTACAAGGGCGACTCCGAGAAGACCCGCAAGTCGCAGGACACCGACGGATACTTCACTGTCGGCGATATTGGATATCTAAACGAAGATGGATACCTGTTCCTGTGCGACCGCAAGAGCGACATGATTATCGCTGGCGGCGTGAACATCTATCCAGCGGAGATTGAAGCAGCGATACTCGAGCATGCTCAGGTCGGAGACGTAGCAGTCTTCGGTATCCCAGATGACGATCTAGGCGAGAGCATCATTGCCATAGTCGAGCCTGCACCCGGCGTAGCGCCAGACGATGCGTTGCGGGATTCGGTAATGGCACACGTGCACGGCCGGTTGGCAAAATTCAAGTGGCCGCGGACGGTCGAGTTCATGGATGAGCTACCGCGCGAGCCAACAGGCAAGTTGCTGAAACGCACGTTGCGTGACCCGTACTGGCAAGGCCGAAGCCGCGCAATCTAAAAGGAGCAAGTCGCTATGGCGAACAGTTTTATTGCCGAGCATTCGCTTGAGTACCCGGGCGGATACCAGCGGTCGGTAGGGCCGGTCCTAGGCAGGTTTATGACCGCACTACGCGAAGGCAAAATTCTTGCTGTCAAAGGTGTCGACGGCCGCAAGATTGTGCCACCGCAGGAGTACGACCCGGTTACCTCAGATGCCATCGGCTCAAAGGCAGAGGATTTCGTAGAGGTAGGTCCCGCTGGCCGTGTCGTCAGCTGGTCTTGGGTGAACGAACCTCGTATCGGCAAGCACCCCCTCAGTGTGCCGTTCGCGTTCGCCCTGATCCGCCTTGACGGTGCAGATACGACGATGCTGCACGCAGTCGATTGCGGAACTCCTGAAGGCATCGCGACCGGAACGCGGGTAGCGCCACGTTGGCGAACAGATCGAGTAGGCAAGATCACAGACATCGAGTGCTTCACGGTCATGGCCGATGGCGAACAGCCGGTGCTCGCGCCTGCGCGCACGAACCTTCCAGGAGATGACACCGAAGAGGGTGATGTCACTGGAATGAATAGCCAATTCCGCCTCGACTACAGGGTTCCTGCAGGAGCTTCGACTCGCCGCTACCTGAACGGCTTAGGTGAAGGCAAAATCATCGGTGGTCGCGCTCCTTCTTCAACAGAGGTTTATGCGGCGAGTCGCGGGACCGACCCGAAGACCGGCGAGCCCACGAGCATCGAAGTCGAGATTGCCGACACGGGTTGCGTGACAACTTTCTGCATCGTCAATATCCCTGGCTTGTCAGAACTAGCCCCAGAAATTCCGTACGTGTCCGCGCAGATTCTCCTCGACGGTGCTGACAACATGATGTTCGGACTCATTCGCGGTTGTGCAGTCGAAGATGTGCACATGGGCATGCGAGTCAAGGCCAAGTGGGCAGATGAGCTTGCGCCATCACACAATTCGATCCTCTACTACGAGCCGACAGGAGAGCCGGATGCTCCATACGAGCACTACAAGGACAACCTCTAATGCGTGACGTTGCCGTTGTTTCGTTCGCTGCCTCTGGGGTAGCGCGAGAAACGGAATCCAACGAAATCGAGTTGATAGTTCCTGTCCTCGCCGAAGCCATGGCGCAAAGCGGTTTGCAGAAATCCGAAATCGATTTTGTGTGTTCGGGTTCCCTCGACTACCTGTTCGGCGGCCCGTTCGCGTTCGTCGCAGGTGTCGATGCTGTAGGTGCTGTTCCACCGATTCGAGAGAGCCACGTCGAGATGGATGCTGCGTGGGCGTTATATGAGGCATGGACCTACATCCAGACGGGCGAGATTGATACGGCTCTTATTTATGGCTTCTCCAAGAGTTCGATAGGCGATGTCCAAGAGATTCTCACGCTGCAAACAGATCCGTACAACACGTTGCCGTTGTGGCCGAGCGCAACCGATATGGCAGCACTGCAGGCTCGTGCCTATCTCGAAGCGAACGACCTCGATGCGCGAGTACTCGCTGAGATAGCGGCTAGGTCGCAGCGCAATGCAATGGGCAACGCCTGCGCAGTTCGTTCTGGTGACGTGACTATCGAGCAGCTACTCGCAGCACCGAAGGTTGCCGATCCGCTTCGTGAGTCCGATGTTTTTGTCACATCCGACGGCGCTGCTGCCATCGTGTTGGCGGCAGACGATGTTGCCCGCCGAGTTTGTCGGCGCCCCGCCTGGATAAGAGGGATCGAGCATCGCATCGAGGCGCACAATCTCGGACTCCGCGACCTGACCCGCTCAGAGTCGACTGCAACTGCTGGTGCTGCTGCGGGAGCACTCTCAGGCAAAGTCGATATCGCAGAACTGCACGCGCAATTCAGTCACGAAATCTTGGTCCTTAGCGACGCACTCGGACTCGACCCGATAGCCACGAGCATCAATCCATCTGGCGGTCCGCTCGCAGGCAACTGCCTGATGGCCGCAGGACTCAGCCGAATTGGTGAGGTCGCCATGCGAATTTTCGCTGGAACCGCTGACAGGGGCATTGCTCACGCAACTAGCGGGCCGTGTCTGCAACAAAACATGGTGGCAGTACTGGAGGGCGAAGCACATGGGTAAGGAACTCGCCGCAGTAATAGGTGTAGGTCAGACAGCGCACCGTTCATCCCGCAAAGACGTGTCCATGGCCGGTCTCGTTCGCGAAGCGGCACTCGAGGCGCTAGTCGACGCGAACATGACATGGAAAGACATCGATGCCGTTGTAATTGGCAAAGCCCCCGACATGTTCGAAGGCATCGCGATGCCAGAGTTGTACCTCGCAGATGCACTCGGTGCTGTCGGAAAACCGATGATGCGCGTACACACGGCCGGGTCAGTGGGCGGTAGCACCGCGATCGTCGCTACGAAGCTCGTGACGAGTGGCGTGCATAAGCGCGTCCTCACCGTCTCATACGAGAAGCAGAGTGAGAGCAACGCCACTTGGGGTCTATCTGTTCCGATGCCGTTTAGCGCCCCTCTCGTTGCTGGCGCAGGAGGGTTCTTCGCTCCGCTTATTCGCTCATACATGCATCGCTCTGGTGCGCCACGACACATCGGTCATCTAGTCGCGGTCAAAGACAGGCTTGCAGCGCTGCGTAACCCGAAAGCTCACTTACATATTCCAGATATCGATCTCAAGATGGTCGAAGAGTCATTTATGTTGTGGGATCCGATTCGATACCTTGACACGTGTCCGAGCAGCGATGGCGCGATGGCGCTAGTAATTGGTGCCGAAGATGTTGCCGACCGTTCCGACTCGCCCAAAGCATGGATACACGCCATGGCAATGCGTTCGGAGCCGACGATGTTTGCCAAACGCGATCAGGTGAATCCGCTCGCAGGTAGGGCATGCGCTAAGGAACTTTACGGCCAGGCCGGAATCACAGACCCCCGCAAGGATTTTGACTGCGCTGAGGTCTATGTGCCGTTCTCATGGTTCGAGCCGATGTGGCTAGAGAATTTGGGCTTCTGCGCAGAAGGCGAAGGCTGGAAACTCACCGAAGCAGGAGCAACGGCGCCGAGTGGCGATATCCCGTGGAATCCGAGCGGTGGAGTGTTGTCAAGCAATCCGATTGGCGCGAGCGGCATGGTCCGTTTCGGAGAGGTAGCGCAACAAGTACGTGGCAGGGCAGGCGATTTCCAAGTTGAGCTGAAGACAGGACGAGCACTTGGGCACGCATATGGCGGGGGAAGCCAATTCTTTTCTATGTGGGTCGTTGGTAATCGCAAACCTGGAGCGTGAAGTATGGCGAGTCGTTTTCCTTTCCCAATTCCTTTCGGCTGGTTCTGCGTCGCATTAGAAGCGGAGTTAGAGCCAGGAGAGCTAGTTGCGGCCAACTATTTCGGTAGGGACCTCGTCATCTGGCGGTCCGAACTCGGGGAGTTTGCGGTAAGCGACGCGTTCTGCCCGCATCTTGGAGCACACCTCGCAGTTGGAGGCAAAGTTCACGGCGATCAACTCGTCTGTCCGTTTCATGCGTGGGAGTTCAATGCTGCTGGCGCATGTACGAACATCCCATATAGCGATCGTCTCAACCAGAAAGCCAAGCTTCGTGTTTATCCAGTGACCGTGCGCAACGGGTTCGTCTTCGCTTGGTATCACCCTCACGATGAAGAACCTTCGTGGGAGATACCTGCAATGGACGAAGTAGTCGACCCAGCGTGGACTGACTACTACTCGTTTAGTTACACGATCAAGACAGCGGCCCAAGAGATGTCAGAGAACGGCGCCGACCCAGCACATTTCAAATATGTGCATGGGACAGACACAGTCGCAGAGCTCGTCAGCTACGACACCGGCGGTACGACGAGCACGATGCTGAGCAAGCAGAGCTACGTGACTCCCAAGGGTGTCGAGTGGGGGCGCATCGACGTGTACAACCACGGCCCTGGGTTTTCGCAGGTTTACTTTGAGATCCCAGGACTTGTCGAGGCTTGGAACCTCGCTACGACATCGCCAATCGATGCCGAGACGACGCAGGTGCGATTCAATTTCATCGTGAAGCGCCACGAGTCGGCTGAGTTCACGGACGTAATCGCGAAGGCCTTCGTCAAAGAGATAAACAAGCAGATCTGCGAAGACACTCCGATATGGGAGAACAAGGTCTTCTTACAGGTGCCGTCTTTAGCCGACACAGATGGCCCGATCTTGAAGTTCCGAAAGTGGTATTCGCAGTTCTATGCCGCGTGATCTTGCTAGGCGCTGTTAGAAAAGTTCGGCTAGAGCGCCAAGCGACTCGATCGACTGAAACTCTGCCCCTGCGAAACCTGCACCGTCGTGGTCTTGGTAGGGATCGATGATGAAAGGCTTGATGCCGGCCCTGGTAGCGCCAACGGCGTCGATCCCGGGCATGTCGCCAACATAGATACATTTGCTTGGCTCGATGCGCATCGCGATGAGAGCAAGTTCAAATATCCGTGGGTCAGGTTTTTCTAGGCCAACTGCTCCCGAATCGATCACGCACTCGACGTTGACGCCGACGCCGGGACCGACCTGCGCTAGCTCAGCGGCACGTAGCCGCGTGAGCGCTTCGCCATCGTTATTTGTGATGATGCCTAGACGTAGTCCCTTATCGGCGAGTGCTTGCAGGCCCTGTCGTGCCCCTGGGATCTCGTAATCCCATAGGCCACCGGTCGTAAATTCGTTCACGAGATTGGCGACTATCTCAGTGATGAGGGTCTCGTCGGTAATTCCGAGCGAGCGAGCAAATTCGCGCAGGTATTCGGGCCACCAGCGATCGACTGGTGCAAGCGCGTCTTCGCCGGGATGATCGAACACAGTTGCCCCGCGGTAGTGGGCTCTGGGCACACCTGCTTCGTCGATCGGATGACCCGCTCGACTACATGCTTCGGCGACGCGTGAAGGTACGGGCAGATTAAAGACCCCGCCAATGTCGAGAAGTACGGCCTCAATCCCACGCATTCTCGCAAACCTATCGAACTACATATCCGTGCGCCGGTACGATGCCACGATGGAGTTCCGCAGAATTCATGCTTTGCCGCCGTACGCGTTCGCGCCGATCGAGGCGCTCAAACAGGAGTTCCGGCGCGCAGGCGAAGACGTAATTGACCTCGGTTTCGGCAACCCAGACATCGCATCGCCAGAAATCGCAGTAGCGAAACTCATCGAGGCAGCGCAGAACAAGAAGAACCACCGCTATTCGATGACTCGCGGCATCCCGAAACTTCGCGAGGCGGCATCAGATCTCTACATGAGGCGCTTTGGCGTCGAACTCGACCCGGAAACCGAGGTCTGCGCGACGATTGGTGCCAAAGAAGGATTTAGTCACCTCATGTTCGCCCTGCTAGGGCCAGGCGACACTGCCCTTGTGCCGGCGCCGAGTTACCCGATCCATATTTGGGGGCCGATACTCGCTGGCGCGGCTGTGCACTATGTGCGGATGGGGCCGGATCAAGATTTCTTAGTCAACCTGCAGGCAGCTTGGGAGCAGTCGTGGCCACGTCCACGTGTTCTTGTCACAAGTTTTCCGCACAACCCGACCACCATGTGTGTCGACTACGAGTTCATGGAGGCAGTAGTCGCGTTCGTAAAAGAACGAGACATGGTCGTGGTTCACGACTTCGCCTACGCAGATCTTGGCTTCGATGGCCACGTACCTCCTTCGATATTGCAGGTCCCGGGAGCGAAGGATGTCGCAGTCGAGTTGTACTCGCTCACGAAAAGTTTCTCTATGGCGGGTTGGCGACAAGGTTTTCTAGTGGGTAACTCCGAGGTCGTTGGAGCACTAGCCAAGCTCAAGAGTTATCTCGACTACGGGGCCTTTCAACCAATTCAGATCGCTGCAACCGTAGTCATGAACGAAGAACCCGACTACCCGAAGTTCGCCAACGAGATCTACCGCAGCCGTAGAGACACTTTGCTAGATGGCCTTTCGAAAATCGGATGGGAAATAGAGAAGCCCATGGGAACAATGTTCGTTTGGGCGCCGATACCTGAGCCTTACTCAGATATGACCAGTCTCGAGTTCGCAAAGATGCTCGTCGCCGAAGGGAAAGTCGCTGTGTCACCTGGTGGCGGGTTCGGTCCCGGCGGGGAGGGTTTTGTTCGCTTCGCGCTTGTAGAAAACGAACAGAGAATTACCCAAGCGATCCGTGGAATACGTAAGGCTCTTACGAAACTCGGCTGAGGATTCGGTCCTCGTTCACAAAGCCGAAACAACACCGACGCTTCACAGCAATCGAGCAGTCCGAGAATATCTACGAGAGGCATTTCCGTAGACGCATCGGGAGGCAAGTATGCAGGTAATTGGGATCTTCGCAACGCTTCGTAGGTCGCTCCGGGTCCTAGGGGCTTCAGGGGCTGCCACCAACGCACGCCAAGCGCGAGATGAAGAACGCCGCATCACACTTGAGCTCGAGGCTCTTGAGGCACGCCTTGTGAACAATGGTAGGTACGCCAAGGCGGCCTGACGCGATACGTTCACGGCGTGCTGTATTGGATTATCAAGTGCATCGCGACGCCTCTGATCAGATTGTTATTCAGAGTCCAGGTGCAGGGGCGCGAAAACGTCCCAAAGTCTGGTCCCGTAATTCTTGCCGCAAACCATCGTTCGTTTCTTGATTCCGTTTTGATTCCAGCTGTCATCTGGCGACGTGTGACATTTGTTGCGAAAGCGGAGTATTTCGAAGACAAGAAGACTGCGTGGTTCTTTCGCTCAATCGGGCAAATCCCGATCCGGCGAGAAGGTGGCGATGCATCTCAGGGCGCAATCGACTCGGCGTTGGCTGTGCTCGCGGGCGGCGGAGTCTTCGGGATATATCCAGAAGGCACGCGTACCAGAGATGGTCTGATGCACCGTGGCCACACAGGAGTGTCTCGTATCGCGCTTCGTAGTGGCGCTCCTGTAGTGCCGGTGGGACTCATTGGGACGGAGCAACTGCAGCCGGTCGATTCACGCATGCCAAAGTTTTTCCGGAAAGTCACGATCAAATTCGGCGAACCACTCGACCTCGCTCGGTATGCCTCGGCGGAATCGAATCACCTCGCGTTACGCGACATCGCAGACGAAATCATGTTCGAGTTGCAACAACTCACCGGGTACGAGTATCAAGATTCCTACGCTGGCAAAACGCCTGCCCACAAGGCGCAGGACCAAGACGGCGTCGAGGGCAGTCGGCTCGCTAGTTAGCCCAGTTTCGAATTCGGTCAACCGCGCGGTGCCACATCGCCAATTTCGCGGCCGAATCCGCCCCTGCCATGCGCGGTTCAAAGCTTGCCTCTGCCCGCCATGCACCAGCGGCTTCGGCCGGCGTTGGCCAAATGCCTTCGGCGATACCGGCGAGATAGGCGGCACCCATCGCTGTTGTTTCAGCGATCTCCGAGCGACGCACCGTCACGCCGAGGATGTCCGCCTGAAACTGACACAACAGGTTCATGACTGATGCCCCGCCATCGACGCGCATTTCTGACGGAGCAGTTCCCGATGCCGCAGTAATCGCTGCGACTACGTCTGCGGTCTGGTAGGCCATCGCTTCAACGCAAGCTCGCGCGATATGGGCCTTGGTGGTTCCACGCGTAATTCCGAAAATTGACCCACGCGCGTACGGGTCCCACCAAGGTGACCCCAAACCGGTGAATGCGGGAACGAGGAACACTCCGCCGGAGTCAAGGACCGATGCCGCGAGCGACTCGGTTTCAGAAGCTGCGCCAATGATTTCGAGCCCGTCGCGTAACCATTGGACCGCAGCACCGGTTATGAATATCGCACCTTCCATCGCGTACGCAAACGTGCCGTCGCTGAGTTCCCATGCGACTGTCGTGAGCAACCCATCGACGGGATTAGGTACCTCACTGCCGACGTTCACCAGCACAAACGACCCTGTTCCGTAGGTGTTCTTGGTCATGCCCGGCTCGAAACACGCCTGCCCAAACAAAGCCGCCTGTTGGTCACCAGCGATGCCACTGACGCCAACAGATAGTCCTTCTGCGCAACTTGGGTCCGTCACTCCGAACCGGCCACTAGATGGTCGGACTTCGCCGAGTACAGAAATTGGCACGCCGAAGGTTCCGCACAACTCATCGCTCCAACGGCGCTCAACGATGTCGTACAACATCGTTCGGCTCGCATTAGAAGGATCGGTGGCATGGACTCCTCCGTTCGGGCCACCGGTGAGATTCCAAAGAATCCAGGAGTCGACAGTTCCGATCATCAGCGTTGGCGATGCCTCGATCGCTCCGGTTCGAAATAGCCACTCAATCTTGGTCGCTGAAAAGTACGGATCGAGGACGAGCCCTGTGCGGGATCTGACCACGCCGAGAAGCTCGGTGGCTTGCAGCGCGTCACATCGCCCCGCAGTGCGGCGGTCCTGCCAGACGATTGCTCTACATGCGGGCCTGCCGTTTGAACTATCCCACGCGACCACTGTCTCACGTTGATTCGTAATGCCGATTGCGCTTACCGTTACCTCGGCAGATTTCGCGGCGCCGACGACCTCTGCCAACACCTTTTGGGTAGTCGCCCAAATGTCGCTCGCATCGTGCTCGACCCATCCTGGCTGAGGAAAATGCTGAGGGAATTCGGAGTAGGCCGAATAACACGGGACGCCATGATTGTCGACCGCGAACGCACGAATTCCTGTCGTGCCTGCATCTATCGCGATGATGACGCTCACTTAGTGCCGCTACTTATGATTTCATTGGCGATGCGGCCGCTGCGCTGTAGTAATTCGACTCCGAATGGCGCGGCGCTCTTGAACTCGAGCAGCATCGATCGCCGGCCCGATCGAGCGAAACGAATCTTGCTGGCATCTTTTGCCTTCGATGCATCCTCAACAGTTAGCTGACTCAGTCGGTCGGCAAGAACGCGACGTCGAGGTCTACGCGTCAGCCAACCAACGTCGAACAGAATCAGTCGCGCATCCGTGAGAACTGCGATGTCGCGGTAACGCGCAGCGAATATGTGGAGGCGGCCGGGCCGAGAATGCCACACGCGAGTCCATTCGAGAAGTTTCTCGTCAGTATCGAGTCTCTGGGACACGAGTCGTTGGATTCGGGCGTCAGAGCGTTGTCGCGACATCTCCTGCAGGCTAGACATGTCTTCTGCCGAAGATGGCTTTAGCGTCCCGAAACGAGGTGGTCTAGATGCGTATAGGGATGCTTACAGGTGGTGGCGACTGTCCGGGCCTCAACGCTGTTATCAGAGCAGTTGTGCGGCGGGGGACCGAACACGGACATGAATTCGTCGGCTATCGCAACGGATGGCGCGGTTTGCTCGAAGGCACTTCGGTGCCCTTACCACTTGGTTCAACAAGAGGACTGTTGCCGCGGGGCGGGACAATCCTCGGCACATCGCGAACCAACCCATACAAAGTCGACGGTGGCGAATCTACGGTGCTCGCAACTCTCGCTGCCGACCGCATCGACGCGTTGCTCGCAATCGGAGGAGAAGACACCCTCGGTGTTGCGCATCGCTTGGCTGAGGCTGGGGTTTCTGTAGTCGGTGTGCCAAAAACCATCGACAACGACTTGTCCGCCACAGACTTCACATTCGGATTCCATACGGCGGTGCAAGTAGCGACCGATGCCATCGACCGCCTGCATACAACAGCCGAGAGCCACGACCGGGTGATGGTCGTTGAGGTCATGGGTCGACACGCTGGATGGATCGCCGCGTACGCAGGACTTGCCGGCGGTGCAGACCTTGTGCTCGTGCCAGAGAAGCCGTTCGACATTTCAGACGTCTGCAGTCGTATCGAGCGGCGACACTTTCTCGGCGCCGGCTATTCGATTGTTGTCGTAGCCGAAGGATCGGTCCCAATAGCGGGGACGATGTCGCTCACCGATGCAGAACTAGACGAGTTTGGTCATGTCCGACTAGGTGGCATCGGGACTGTTATTGCTAGGGAAATCGAAGCGCGCACAAGATTCGAATCGCGTGTTACATCACTCGGCCATGTGTTGCGCGGAGGGACACCAACAGCGTTCGATCGAGTCATAGCGACACGCTTCGGTCTCGCAGCAATAGGCGCGTTGGACGATGGCGAGTTCGGGACGATGGTTGCCTTGCGCGGCACGGACATCGTTCGGGTTCCTCTCTCTGATGGTGTGGCTCATCTAAAGACACTCGACGACAGTTTCTACGCAGACGCGCAAGCGTTTTTCGCGTAGCCTCACGATCTATGAGCGACGCGCTTACCGAACTTCTGGAACTACTAGACCTTGAACAACTCGAGGTCAACCTGTTTCGTGGCGTCTCCCCAGACGAACAGCGCCAGCGTGTGTTTGGGGGCCAGGTTGCTGGCCAGGCGTTGGTCGCGGCCGGGAGAACGGTAGAGACCGACCGAACCGTGCACTCGCTCCACGCATATTTCTTGCGTCCGGGAGACCCGAATGTGCCGATCATCTACAACGTCGATCGGATCCGCGATGGCAGAAGTTTTACGACTCGAAGAGTTGTTGCGATCCAGCACGGACGAGCGATCTTCAACCTCGCGGCAAGTTTTCAGATCATCGAGGATGGTCCGGAACACCAGTACGAAATGCCAGATGCAGGCGACCCAGAGGTGCTCCCAAGTTTCTTGGAACGAGTAACGCCGTATCGAGATCGATTCAGTGAAGAAGTTTGGGATTGGATCTCGCGCGAGCGTCCGATCACGACGCGCAGCGTGGAGGCACCGCGCTGGATCGACCCGAGCCCACGGCCAGCCGAGCAACACGTGTGGTTCAAATCGAATGGGCCGCTCCCCGCTAACTCTTTGCTGCACAAGTGCGTCGTCGCATATGCCAGCGACCTGACGCTGCTTGATACCGCAGTGATGCCACACCAGGTGAGCTACACAGATGACTCATTTCAGATCGCGTCGCTCGACCATGCCATGTGGTTTCATCGGTCGTTTCACGTTGACGAGTGGATGCTGTACCACCAAAAGTCGCCTTCTGCGCATGGCGCACGCGGTATCGCTGAAGGTTTTATTTACAGCCAGGATGGTCGGCTTTGTGTGACCGTCATTCAAGAGGGTCTACTGAGACCCGTCGTTAGGTGACCGCCGAAGTGATTGTTGATCTCAGGTCAGATACCGTTACGCGCCCGAACGCCACGATGCGAACCGCGATGGCGAATGCAGAAGTCGGCGATGACCTCTCAGGCGAAGACCCAACGGTGAACCAACTCGAATCGCTTGCAGCCTCTCTCTTGGGAAAGCAAGCTGCTATGTACGTTCCTACTGGCACAATGGCGAACCAACTCGCGATTCGGGCGATGTCTCGGCCGGGTTCAGAACTGATATGTCCTAGCCGAGCGCATGTCTACTGTTATGAGGACGCCGGCGCTGCTCGCAACGCGGGCGTGCAGGTCCGGCCGCTCCATGACGAGCTAGGGGTGATCACGCCAGATCAGGTCACGACTGCAGGCAAGGGGAGGCACCATCACCTCCGCAGGTGTCGCTTCTCGTAGTTGAAAATACTCATCTGTTCGCGAACGGCAGGCCACTTCCTGCGGCGGAAGTCGCAGCGCTTTGCGATGCTGCGCATGCCGAAGGCTTGTTGGTGCATTGTGATGGCGCACGTATTTGGAACGCGTCGATTGCGTTAGGAGAGAGTCCCGCAGAGTTGGCCGCCAACTGCGACACGATCATGTTTTGTTTGAGTAAAGGTCTCGGCGCTCCTATCGGGTCGATTCTCTGTGGGCCGACAGATCTGATTGGCCGGATGCGTGGCGACAGGCATCGCTTGGGTGGGGGTTGGCGACAGGCCGGAATCATGGCAGCTGCGGGAATCGTCGCACTTGAGACGATGGTCGAGCGTCTCGCGGACGATCACCAGCGCGCACGAACTTTTGCCGATGCTCTAGCCGACCGGTGGCACGGGTGCATCGAGCCGAGCCGGGTCCATACCAACATCGTGTGTGCCGACTCAAGTCTGCTGCCACACGACCTTTTAGATCGTCTCGCCGCCGAGGGCATCCTTGCCGGAACCATCGATCCCCATGTGACTCGTTTTGTTTTCCATTGCGACGTCGACGACGAAGGCCTCGAACGTGCCATAAAGGCTTTATGACGGTGGAGTTTTACGCCACTCGGACATAGCTCGAAGCGTAAGTACCGCGACGATCGCGACCCCGATACCAGACACCAGCGACCCGACAAGAGTGCCGATGAGTTGTTGGGTCGCGCAACTCCGTGTAGTTGCGGTCACACCAGACTCGACTCCAGCGAGTATGCGTTGCAGGAGGGGTGCTGTCTCCGTGCAGGATGCGCCGACTAACGAGTAGCCGATTAGGCCTCCGAGCACAGCTGAGAGCACTACGAGCGAGCATGCGAGCCAAACCGGTCCCTGGCGCGGCGCGTTGGGGTGTGACTTCAAGAAATCGCGTGTCGAGGAGATTCCTGGTTCTGACATTCGTCTAGAGAGTACAGATCAGGTGGCCGGAAATACGAGTATGGCCAGGCCTCGCGACTTGTGCAAAGAATTTCGTCCGATCTGCAAGACTGCGAATGTGCAGTGGCGAGAATGGACAGTGGCCGGGGCGCTAGTCGAGTCAGACGACGGACTACTGCTCGTACGCAATGTCCGCCGAGGTGGTGCAGAGGATTGGAGCACGCCTGGCGGAGTGATCGACAACGACGACGCGTCGCTGCTCGAAGGTCTGCGACGCGAAGTTAACGAAGAGACAGGGTTGCGTATCACAGGCTGGCACGGCCCTGTGTACGAGGTCGTTGCGACTGCACCCGATCTCGGTTGGCGCATGCGATGTGAAGTCCACCATGCATCAGACTTCGAGGGAGACTTATGCATCGCAGACCCTGATGGCATAGTGGTCGAGGCTGCTTTTGTCCTCAACCACCTAGTCGATGGATACCTCGACAGTTGTCCGCCATGGGTGCGAGAGCCTTTGTCGACCTGGTTGGCCGAACGGTGGTCTGCCTCTGAACCGACTCGGTCATTCAAGTACGAGGTATATGGGACCAAACGTGACGACCTGCATGTCGTGCGCTCCGCCTGATGCCACAAACGAACCCGAGTACGAGTGGAGTCCGCACCGAAGCCTCGATCTTGCATGTCGACCTTGATGCCTTCTACGCGAGTGTCGAACAACTCGAGAATCCGAAATTGCGCAATTCTCCGGTCGTCGTCGGAGGCATAGGCACACGCGGGGTCGTTTGCGCTGCGAGCTACGAAGCGCGCAAGTTTGGTGTGCGTTCAGCTATGCCGACGGCACAAGCAAGAAAACTTTGTCCACAGGGAACCTTCCTAGTTCCACGCATGGGTCTCTACGGGGAGTTTTCACAACGAGTCATGGCGATACTTCGGGACACGACGCCACTCGTAGAGCAACTCTCAGTCGATGAAGCATTCTTAGATGTTGCGAGCGTCCATCGTTTGCTCGGTGATCCAGAAGAAGTTGGAGCGCATCTGAGGGAGCGCGTTCTATCTGAAATCGGCCTTTCGTTGTCTGTCGGTATCGCGACGACAAAATTTCTTGCAAAAGTTGCGAGCGATCAAGCCAAACCAAACGGACTTCTCGTTGTGCATGCGGGTGGAGAACTCGCGTTTTTGCATCCGCTGCCAATTCGAGTCCTGTGGGGCGTCGGGCCAAAGAATGCGGAGAAACTGCAACGCATTGGTGTCAAGACGGTCGGTGACGTCGCACGAGTCGGTATAGCGCCACTAGTCGCCGCGGTTGGCAAGGCGGTCGGCACTCACCTTTTCGACCTCGCGAACAATCGAGATCCACGACCAATCGTTACCGATCGTGAAGCAAAAAGTATCGGGCATGAAGAGACATTCGGAGAAGACATTCGCACTCGTCCGGAAATCGAAAGGGAACTCTTTCGGCTTATCGATAGTGTCGGCTCGCGAATTCGAAAAGCTGGCCTCTCGGCTCGCACGGTTACGCTGAAGGCTCGATACTCAGATTTTCAGACAGTCACCCGATCGCACACTCTCGACTCGGGAACCGCGGTTTCAGGTGTTATCGCGCGCACGGTTTTCGCACTCCTAGACCAAGTCGACCACGAAAGAGGTCTGCGACTTGTCGGAGTGCATTGCTCGAATTTTGATGACGGCTCAGGCGCGATCCAGGGGACACTCGCTTTCGGCGACGCTAACGAATTGCAGAATTCAATCGATGAGCGCCGCGCGGAGGTCGACAGAGTCGTAGACGACGTACGGCGACGGTTCGGCAAAGACGCTGTTCAGCCAGCCGCGCGCATAGGAATGAACGATCGGCAAAATCCGACACTCGCGGACTAGAGATGTGTCCGAGACAGGAGCGAGATTGAAACGAATTGGGATTATCGGCTGCGGCCACATTGGAACCGTGCATGCATACGCACTGTCGCAACTTACGAAGGCTGGCCTGATCGATTGGGAGATCGATTCGCTCTTCGATACTGATGCCGCTCGTGCAGCCAAGGTTGCCAAATACAACGGTGGCACGCCGCGTGCTTCGTTGGACGAGGCGTTAGACCATTGTGACGTCGCATGGGTATGTACATGGACCGACGGTCATCTTGACGCTGTTGCGGCTTCGGTCGAGCGTGGTCTTCCAATATTTTGTGAAAAGCCGTTAGCCCCGAACTTCACGGAGTGTCTGCAGTTGCAAGCACTTTTGAGGCAAGTCCCGCACCAAGTCGGTCTGGTACTCAGGTGGGCACCAGTCTTCGAAGCCATTGCGACGGCGGTCCGGAGCGGAAAGTACGGCGAAGCGCAGGCAGCGATATTTCGCGATGATCAGTTCTTTCCCATTCAAGGGATGTATGGCTCTACTTGGCGCGCTGACGTTGCACTCGCGGGTGGGGGAACGCTCATCGAACATTCGATTCACGACGTCGACCTCCTGCGTTGGATTCTTGGTGACCCAGTCGAGATCGCGGGGCGCACCAGCAATCGGTTCGGGCACAGTGGTATTGACGACATCGCCACGGTGCAGATGGTGTACCCCAACGGAGCGCAAGCGACGCTCGTCTCTGTTTGGCATCAGGTCTTGAGCCGGGGGTCGGGCCGTCGCCTCGAAGTGTTCTGCGAGGGTGCCTACCTGCACACGACTGATGACTACCTAGGGCCCCTCACGGTCGAGACATCCGATGCCAAGACCGAAGTTGTGTTTGATGCTCCGGAGTGGGCATCAATGCTTGACGTCCCAGAGGTGTATGAGAAGGCGATAGCGCAGTACGCACACCCGAACAAGGCGTTTCTCGACGGACTCGATTCGCAAGGCGGACCGGTGTGCGGAACCCCTCATGTCGATGACGCACTCGAGGCACACCGCATAGTCGAGGTCGCGTACAGGTCTGCGGCATCAGGCGGCCAACCGTTACCGTTTGATGTTGCCTAGGTGTCAATTTGATCCGACTGCTTAGACAATGTGTTGGCATAATCGACCACATGCGCGACAATGAAGCTGTGTTTCTGGCATGCGCGACTATCAATTTCGAAGGTGTGAGCTATGCCGCTATCTGATGAAGAACTCGAAATCCTGCGTGGCATCGAGGCTCAACTCAGTGAGTCCGATCCTGAACTTGTAGAGCAGGTTGCGCACACGACGATCTACAGCCATGCCGGCAGGAACATACGTTTCGCGCTGCTTTGTAGCGTTGCTGGTCTTGTGGTCATTGTCACCCAGTTCACGAACAGCACCGTTGCTGCAGCGCTCGGCTTCATTGTGATGCTCGGCTCGCTCCTCGTGGTGGCGGACAACGCCAAGAAGCTCGGCAAAGCCAGCCTCGCTGAGCTAATCGGAATACGGTCGAATTTCCCTCGTGGAGGCCTATCTGAGGCGCTCAAAGAACGATTTGGACTTCAACGACCGAACGATCCCAAAGCATAAGGATTCTTGCTTCGCGTTATGCCGAGCCTTCGGCGTAGCCGGACGCTAAGACGAACCGAAACAACTATTGCCCGTTCGATCGTCAGAACGTGTTGCCACGCCTCATCGGCCGTGCTGTCCGAAGGAATCTTGGCTGAGTAAGTGGCTTCGGTGTAAAGGTGAGCAAGAGACAGCAAAGCTGGTCCTGCGAGGCCAACGCCAGCGGCAGGGCCACCGCGCGACGCGAATTCGACTGGTGTAGCGGCGGGATTTCTGTGAATGCCAGCACGACCTAACGATTCAAGCGCTTGCTCCCATGCGCCCGCAACCCGCAGGCGCGAGTCGCGAGAGTTACGACGTCGGTGTCGCTTCACTTGTGCCACAAGCAGAACGATTGCGCAAACGACGATCAGACTTGCTGCACCAACAGCGAGGAAGTAGCCGACTGCGATAAGTGCTGTCGCCGTCGCAGATCTGTCGGCTGACCCATTCGAAGGTGCAACCGTTGGGCGTGGCTGATTCGGCGCTGTTGGACTCGTGCCTCTGCTTTGTGTAGTAGTAGGTAAGGTCGAAGACTCCACGGACGGATCAGTGGTTGGAGAAGTCGGCTCGGCGATATTCGGGTCCTGGCTACCCGTACCTGTGTGATCGCCAGGTGTTGGGTCGTATCGCCCAGGGGTCGGTTCGAAACTCATCCAGCCGAGTCCGTCTAAGTGCACCTCTGGCCATGCGTGTGCTTCGTCGCTAGTGACGTGGAACCGACCATCTGGTTCGAGAGTTCCTGGTGTGAACCCGATCGCGACCCTGGCAGGTAGCCCAACAGATCGAGCCATGGCAGCGTAGGAGCCAGCAAACTGCTCGCAGAAGCCAACTCTGTCTCGCAGGAGAAAGTTTTCTAACGCTCCTGTGTCGTGACCTTCGATGGTTTTGTCGTAACTGAACCCTCCCCACTCGCGGAGATATGCCTGCAAAGCAAGGGCAACTTCGTATGGCGTATGGGCATCACTCGTTACATCCCGGGCCAAGTTTGCGACGGTCACTGGGAAGTCATCGGGAAGTTCGAGATATTTCTCGCGACCAACTATGACCTTTGAGTCGAGGGATTCGAGATAGTCGGCTGACGGCGCAGGGACCAAGGAGTCGACTTCGTAGGTGAGACCATCGAAATTCTTAGAGTCAAGGAATAGCGATGCCGAATCGTGAATCGAGTGCTCTTTGGCGAGGTAACGCGTGTCGATTGCTCGATACGCGGCTGGAAGGAAGGGTCCTCCCATCGGTCCGATGGTGAAAAGCTGCGTCACTTCGCGGACGGCGTCACCAGGCGCCGGGTCTGCGAAGCCAGACTCCGCAACCGTGCCAGCTAAACCCCATACTTGGCCGTCAAAATTATCGAGTGCAACCAGACGCCAATACGCTCGCAACGGGGACTCGACCGTGAAGAGCTCAACATTCTCTGATCGATTCAAGTAATCGCCGATATTCACGAGAGGCGACACGATTCTCACCGAACCGCGCCCCGCGTTATCGCCCCAACCCTTGTAGTCGACTAAGCCACGGCTCTGCGCAGAGGGTAGCCGTGGCCCAATAGTTGCGCTCGCTAGCGCGACGACCATCGAGACTGCGATGCCGCCGGAGATCAGTCGACTCTTGCGGAGTTGTTGCGAATGAAACCAGTGCTTGTTTTCGCGCAACGATGTCTGATACTCAACGGCGACATACACACCAGCTGTGAACAGAAACGCTGTCGTCGCCACCAGATATGGCGTGTCCCCGAACGCGCTGAGAAAAATGAAGAGGGCGAATTGAGGGCCGACCGCTGCAGCAGCTGACATGCGATGCGAAGCGGCCCAGTTGGATAAAGCATTTGCTACAAGTATCGCAACTAGTGCAATGAGTAGCGTTGCCCCAGACGGCGTTGCTGGTGTCCTGCCAGAATCCAGTACCTCGGGGATCTGGTCAAACATTTTGCGCCATGTTGAGATTGATTTGCTCGTTGGAAATCCGTAGGCGGTCTCATGGCCTACGACTGCAATCATGCTCAGCCAGGAGCCAGACAAGAACCAATGCAATGCCGTAACTAGGCCATGGATCTGGCGTCTGTGAGCCAGCCAACCGACGATGTGTGGCACCAGAACGGCGGCGATTGCGAATCCGAACCAGTCACTGCCGTCAAAGATGCGCGTGAGGGCGAATGCCGTCGCGATGCCGAGGGCACAAAGTGCGCCGAGTTGGCTCAGGTCGACAGCGCGGAGCGGCGGGTTCGCGTCCATGTCCTGTTCCAGTCGACGACTGACGAATTCCAGCAAGCTGTCAAGTCGACCGTGTTGGAGATTTCGATGAATAACTGTGGGCGCCGGCCGGGGATGGTGGCGGCAGACGTTGTCTCACCATCACGAGGCCTAGTCACAACGATCGCTACACCGGTGTGAGAACGACCGCCCGGATCAAAGACGGCGATGTCGCGCTGGGTTAGGGCACCTGTTACGACTATGAGGGTTCCCGATCGGCCACCTAACGAGGGGTCCTGGGCGTGGCGATCTGTCGAAACGACTTGCATGATCGCAAGGGAATCCAGGATGGACGCGAGGTGCCGCTGACCGAGTTGTCCGACTTCGCCACTCGCCATGGTGGTGACTAGGAACGGGCGGTTGCTTCGTTCTAGCGAGGTAGCAACAGACGCTACGACTTCGATCGCGGTCTCGAAAGAATCCTTCGAATGGTGGTTCGCGCGTTCGTCGAGCAGCAGGATAACCGGGGAACGCCGCTTGGATTCGTCTTGGCGCACAACGAGCCTGTCGCGTCTCGCAGTCGTTTTCCAGTGAACGCGCCGCAGGTCATCTGACGGGTCGTAGTCGCGTAGCAAATGGAACTCGCCGCTGCTATCGGTACGGCCTAGCAGGTCTGGCGAATGAGTGTCGAGGCTGTCGCCACCTAGTTCGGGTAGCGCGGATATTTCATGAACTCTTGGATGAACGAGGACCTTTTGAGCATCGGCTAAGAGTGTCGAGCGCGCCGCGATTCCGAATGGGTCAGCACATGTCGCAGATAAGGGCCCAAGTTCAAAGATGCCTCTGTGTTCGGTGGGGACCTTGTATGCGGCCCTGGCAGTTTCGTTGGCGCCGATCGGTGACACAAGAAATGGGGCACTTCGTTTGCCGCCGTCGAAGATGTCGGTGACCGCCAAGGTCGGAGACGTTCGCGAAGAAGTATTCGAGAGAACAAGGACGACGTGACCGAGTTTGCCTACTTGAAATCTTTCAGGGATGACGCGCTGTGCTGTGATGCGAAGAGTTCGAGTCGTAGTCCACGAAGCGGCGAACGCTACGAGTAGCAGTGTTGAACACGCAAGACTCCACAATTGTTGGATCCCTAGGAAACGCGCGCTTGCGAATAGCCCGATACCTAAGAACAGGCACAACCGGCCGCGACGTGTGAGCCGCATCTACCGCGTCGGCTGACTCTCGGCCTGCGAAGCAGATGTTGCTTCGGGTACCGGTATTGACTCGACGAGGGAGCTAATCACGCCCGTCGGTGTTACGCCCCGCATTTGTGCCTCTGCGTTGAGCATGATCCGGTGGCCGAGCACAGAGGTCGCGAGGGTCTTGATGTCATCAGGTACCACGTAGTCGCGACCGACGCTCGCAGCTAGGACCCGAGCGCAACGTTGTAGCGCCAACGCTCCGCGCGGGCTTACGCCGAGCATCAGATCGCGATGGTGTCGCGTTGCGTGGGCGAGCCCGACTATGTACCTCGCTATCGAGTTCGCGACATGAACCGACGCGAGTTGGTCTTGCCACCGCGCAATATCTGCAGAAGCAGCTACCGGACACAGAGATTCAGGAGAGATGTGCGACTCGCCTCGTCGCTCGAGGATTGCCACCTCAGAGTCACGATCTGGATAACCGAGATTGATTCGCATCATGAACCGGTCGAGTTGAGCCTCAGGCAGTCGGTATGTGCCCTCTAGCTCAATTGGATTTTGTGTCGCAATCACCATGAACGGAGCTGGGAGCCTGTGTGTCTCGATGTCGACCGTGACCTGTCGCTCTTCCATTGCTTCGAGTAGCGCAGCCTGGGTCTTGGGCGATGCTCTGTTGATCTCGTCGGCTAGCACGACACTGGCAAATACCGGTCCGCGCCGGAACTCAAAGTCACTGTTCGTCCGGTTCCAGACCGATACTCCGGTGACATCTGATGGCAGAAGGTCTGGGGTGAACTGAATCCGGCGATAATCGCCAGCTATCGAGAACGCCAAGGCTTTGGCGAGCGAGGTCTTGCCTACACCGGGCACATCTTCAATCAAGAGGTGGCCGTCTGCGAAGAGTGCGACGACTGCTAGCTGTACCGCATGCCGTTTGCCGTGCAGGATGGACTCGACGTTGGCTGCAACCGAATTAAATACGGCCTCGAACTCTTCGGCTTGCATTCTGATGAACTCCTTGCACCCTCTTGTCGGAGTCAATTTCCTTAGTCGCTAACGTATGCGGAAACGCCCGTGAGCGATGTACGCGAATTGTCTATACGGTAACTTTTGCTGGAGTATTAGAGGCGGCGGATGGAAGCGACTGTGACAAAAGACAACTTCCTGGTCCCACGGAGCTTCTGGGTTCGAGCATTCGCCGCTGTGCTCATCCGACCCCGGTTGTGGATTACTGCGGTTGTCTGCATGCTCAGGGCAACTCCAAATCAGTGGTGGGAGCGTCCTCCGTTCTTGCCGGTTCCTGACGTGTCCTTCTTACGGTTCCGATTTGAGACTGCCTACGGTCGCAATGGCAAGCCACAAGCCAGCGATTTTGTGGCCTACCTCGAGTGGTGCCGCACCCGTCGCGGATAGCCAAACGAACGATCTGACCGGCCGTTAGCCGCGTCGCCAATTGCTGCTTAGGCCTTTTTGAAGAACTCTCGAATCGAACCGTGGAGGTCCGCGCGTCAATTTTCGGGTAGCAGATGGCAAAAAAAAGTGATTTGTGGCTTGAAATGGGTTGACGTGGGGGATTGTGGGGACTAGTTTGCCTAGTGGTGGTGAAAACGGGCGATGAAAGCGCCCCCAAGCACAAGGTGGTGTGACAAAGCGTGTTCTTTACTGGCGCTTATGAGCACTCTCTTGACGCTAAGGGCCGTTTGATTCTCCCAGCGAAGTTTCGCGATCAGCTACAAGGTGGCGGTTGGCTTTGCCAGCCAACCGGGACCTGCTTGGCGCTCTATTCGAGGGATGTTTTCGAACAGGTGGCGGCGATGCATAGGGAACGACAGCGGAGCGGTGACGAGAAGGCGGCCAACCAGGCCAGGGCCTTCTTTGCTCGCAGTTTCGAGTTCGTCCCAGATGCACAAGGCCGACTCCCGATCCCGCAAATATTGCGCGACAAGGTCGGAATCAACCGAGAAGTGACCGTCATTGGAAACAACTCGAGAATCGAAGTCTGGGACAGGGCCACTTGGGCTGTCGCAGACGCAACGCAAGACAACCTGTTGAACGAACAATCACAAGGCAGAGATATCAGTTTCTAACGAGCAGCACCATTGACAATGAAGGCAGAAGGTCCGGTTTTTCGCAGTTGGGCCCTGCTCCAGACTTCCGGCCGGCGCGGCCTACAGCCCCTACTCCGCCCGCTCAAGCCGTTTTCCGATCTTGGGAGAGACAACCCAATCGGTCCCTGTCGACCGGGAGTCTGGAGGAGGGTCCACGTGAAGGGGGCTCGGGGTAACGGCTAAAGGGGGGCCTGCAAAGTTGAGCGAATTTCAACACGTTCCGGTGATGAGCCGGGAAGTCGTAGAACTGATGCTCGAAACACCTGCAGGGCTGCTAGTCGACGGCACGGTAGGAGGGGGAGGCCACGCGGCGCTCCTACTCGAAGCCCGCCAAGACTGGCAATACCTCGCGATAGACCGGGATTCTGATGCTCTCCTAGCGGCTCGCTCCAGGCTCGCCCGCTTCGGCGACCGAGTCGAGTTTGTGCAGTCAGAGTTTGCGAACCTCGCAGAAATTGCGGGAGATAGGGGGAAAGTCGTGGGAATCTTGTTAGACCTTGGGGTATCGAGTCCGCAACTTGATCGCCCAGAAAGAGGATTCGCGTACCGCTACGACGCCCCACTCGACATGCGGATGGACACGCGGTGCGGCCTGACCGCAGCGATAGTCGTCAACGAGTATTCAGAAGAGCTAATTGCGAGCCTGATCATGCATAACGGCGAGGAACGCTTTGCCCGGCGCATCGCTAGAGAGATCGTGCGCCGTCGGCCGCTGCTAACCACTACAGATCTCGTTGAGGCAATCACGACTGCGATTCCGGCGCCGGCGCGCCGTCGGGGTGGCCACCCTGCCAAGCGGACGTTTCAAGCAATCCGGATGGAGGTCAACCGTGAACTCCCAAACCTCGTTGAGTGCCTAGACGAGTCGGTGCACTTACTTGCCGACAAAGGTCGAATCCTCGTCCTCGCTTATCACTCACTTGAGGATCGGATTGTGAAGGAACGTTTCGTGAAGTGGGCTGGCGGAGATAAGTCTACGCCGCAGGCTCCATCGAAACTTCCGGTCGATGAGCGTCAGTTGATCGACATGCAAACTGATGAACGCCTGGTCCGGATACTTACAAGAAAACCGTTACGGCCCAAGCCGGCCGAAATCTCCGCGAACCGTCGCGCCGAAAATGCCCGCCTTCGTTGCGCGGAACGTGCTGTGTCATGACACAAGCAGAAGCTCTATTGAGCGAAGAGGAATACATAACCGACGAACTCTCGCTTCTAGTTGATCCGACCGAACCTCGTAGCCGACACCTCAAGGTCGCGCCTGCACCACAACCGGGTAGTCGGTTCAAGCGCGTACCGGTCGCAGTAGGAATAACGCTCACAGTCATGGCGTTATTCGGAATCGTTGCTGCGAATGTCGTAATGGCCCAGCAGAGTTTTTCACTTGATGAGACAGCATCTCGCCATCGTGACGCAGTGCGGCTCAACGCCGAACTTCGTGCCGAAGTGGCAGGACTCTCGTCGCCGGAACGCATCGTCGCTGAGGCAGAGGCACTTGGGATGGTCCCCGCGACCGGTTTTGAGTTTGTGCAAGGCACCAAGCGATCGACACCAGCGCCAGCGTCGGACGATGCAGCGAAAACACTTAGGGACACGTCGGGTCAAGCGCGCGACTAATGCATCACAACCCCAGTCGCTCGAGCGTCCATCATCAGAGGTCTCGCGATTTATCCCGGCATAATCCTGATCCGAATATCGCAAGTACACGCGGTCGGATCACAGGGCTACTAATTCTGATTAGCATCCTTTTTACTCTCGTTGCCGGTCAGTTAGTGCGTCTCCAGGTCTTCGCCGAGGACGGCATTTCTGGAGAAGCGATCGACCAGCGTCTCGTCTCCTACAACCTGCCAGCCAAGCGCGGGACCATTTTCGATCGAAACGGTCGCGACCTTGCTCTAGACGTTCCCCGCGACTTTGTATTCGTTGATCCGTCGCTAGTACTTCATGACTACACAGCGATATATGCAGAAAACCTCTCGAAAGTTCTCAACAAGGAACCAGCTGAAATAGAAGCGTTGATCGCTGCGGGGACAGTCGCCGATGGTCGCCCGTTGCGTTATCGATCGTTATCGAACCAACCCCTGAGTATTGAGCAGTCATCATCGATTAGAACTCTTGCTCTACCTGGAGTCGCGCTCGAGACTCGCGCAGTAAGGGTGTATCCGAATGGCGATCTTGCAGCACCGATACTCGGCGCGGCCCACCTCGAGTCGGAAAGTCTTGTTGGCGATATCGGCCTCGAGGCCATGTTCGATGAGATCCTCACCGGAACTGATGGCCGTTCGGAATACGAGCGCGACCGTGGCGGTAGGGAAATTCCGCACAGCCGACGAGAGCAGACTCTCGCTGAGGAAGGCACCGATATCGTTCTCACGATCGACTCAAGCCTGCAGGCCCAAGTCGAGCGCACTCTCATCGATCAAGTGACAGCACAAGGCGCGAAGCAAGGTGTAGCAATTGTGACGGATGTTGCCACAGGCGACATCCTTGCCATGGCGACAGTTATTGGTCCAGACGAGACCGGATACGCGCACAGAGCCGGCTCTCACGACGGCAACCTGGCGGTAACGACGGCCTTTGAACCGGGGTCGACGAGCAAGGTAGTTACGGTTGCCACGGCACTCGAGTCCGAGGCCTGCGATGTTGGGCCGGAAACAAAATTCGAAGTCCCGTGGAGAATTGCCAACGGCAGTAGCTTCATTGCGGACACATCTGAGCACCCGACCCAAATCTGGACTACTCGAAACATCCTTGCGCAATCCTCCAATGTCGGAACGGTGCAGATTGCCGAGCAGTGTTTTGATCCCGAGTCGATGGACGCAGCGTTACGCAATTTCGGTTATGGGCGTCGTACGAAGCTTGGCCTTCCAAGTGAAGCACAAGGTCTTTTGACTGATCCTGATGACTATTACGACACTGGCCTTCGGACTGCCTCGATCGGCTATGGGGTAGCAGCGACCCCGATGCAGATCCTGCGCGTGTACTCGACTCTTGCTAACGGCGGCGTTGCAGTCCAGCCACGACTAGTTGCGGCGACGATCGCAGCAGATGGCACGCGAACCGATCTTGAAGTCGCTCCTGGTCGACGGGTCGTATCTGCACACACAGCTACCGCGATGTCGGAAATGTTGTTGGGTGTCATAGCCGAAGGAACGGCACCATGCGCAGCTATCCCTGGCTATGAGGTCGCTGGCAAGACCGGAACGACACGCAAGATTGGCGCCGACGGCAAGTATGTCCATGGAGTCAACATCGCTTCCTTCGCCGGATACGCGCCTGCTGGTAATCCGCGACTCGCAGCGGTCGTGATACTCGACGAGCCGAAGGCTGGTTACGGCGGCGCGGCATCGGCTCCGGTCTTCTCGGAGATCATGCAGTTCGCATTGCGCCGCAATGCTGTCGTTCCGACTGCGCCGAGCACCACGCCTACCCAGTGGGAGGCGGCGGGTCAGGTCGTTGAACGCAAGGGAACAGACTGTCATGTGCCTCATGGCAACGAAGTCGATGCGATTGCAGCGACGCAGACTCGGGCAGCGAAAGAAGCACAAGAAGTAGCGAGCCATAAGAATGTCTGGAACAACATCCGAGAAATGTTCGCGAGCCTCGTTCCAAGTGGCAACGCCGCTACTGTCAACGCATCGCAAGACACGACAGCTACAACGAAGCCGCCGGAGTAGAACAGCTCAGTGTTGCTTAAAGACCTCCTTCACGGCTGGGTCGACCTGACTGACGAAAGTGTTTGGCTTCCCGGCGATAAGACCCTCGATGATGTCGACGTCATATCTGTCGCGAGCGACCATCGTGAATGCGCCCCTGGTGCACTTTTCGCGTGTGTGCGTGGTGAGCGTGTCGATGGGCACGACAAAGCGATCGCCGCTGTAGAGAATGGCGCTCTTGCTTTGTTGGTCGAGCATCGGGTCGCTGGGGTCTCAGTTGATATTCCCCAAATTGTCGTCGAGTCCGTTCGCTCGATGATTGGCGGGTTGGCTGCTCGTCTGCTTGGCGACCCGTCCTCGCGCATGTCGGTGGTTGGGGTAACTGGCACGAACGGTAAGACGACCGTTACGTACCTACTAGAGAGCATGGCAAGAGCTGCTGGTCGCGAAGTCGGCGTGATCGGCACTCTTGGAGCTAGATGGGGGAGTGAGACCAAGGCTGCTGGCTTCACAACACCTGAGGCTCCAGTCTTGCAGCAAATTTTCGCCTCGATGCGCGCGGCTGGAGTGACTGTCGTAGCTGCCGAAGTTTCATCGCACGCTCTCGATTACTTCCGCGTCGACGGTACCGAATTCACTGTCGTCGGTTTCACGAATCTGTCGAGTGAACATCTAGATCTCCATGGCGATATCGAGAAATACTTTTCCGCGAAAGTCAGGTTGTTCACAAAAGGATTTAGTGGTGCTGCCGTTGTCTGTGTCGACGACGTCGCCGGAGAACGGCTGGCAGTTGTAGCGAAGCGGAATGGCTTGCAAGTACGGACAGTGAGTATCGACTCAACGCGCCACGACGTCGACGTAGTCGCGAAAGATGTGGCTTACGGAACTGCAGGAGCGACTTTCGTCGCGTTGTCGCCTGACTGCGACCTTCCGATTACGACGCAACTCGTTGGATCGTTCAACGTAGCTAATGCGCTTGTGGCGATCGAGTTGGCTCGCGCTATTGGGATAGACGATCGGTCGATTGCAGATGGTTTAAGCGACGTTCCGCAAGTTCCGGGACGGATGCAACTAGTTGACAATCAGCTTGGCCTTACGGTTGTCGTCGATTACGCACACACGCCGCATGCCCTCGAAACGGTTCTTACGACTTTGAGAGACCTCGTCAACGGTGGCTCCAAGCTGGTCGCTGTGTACGGCTGTGGTGGCGACCGAGATCGGTCGAAACGGCCGCTTATGGGTCAAGCCGTGGAGCGGTTTGCTGACGTCGGAATCCTCACATCCGATAATCCGAGGTCCGAGTCTCCAGAGTCGATTACCAACGATGTGTTGGCCGGACTCGCGACCAGCGCTCGTATACCTGAGGTAATTCTCGATCGCAAGGAGGCCATTCGTCGCGCACTTGAAGTCGCGAATGATGGCGATGTCGTCCTGATCGCCGGAAAGGGTCATGAAACGGGCCAGACGGCCAAGGGTGTGACAACCGAATTTGATGATCGCATCGTCGCGGCGGAGATATTGCGAGAGATGGCGGGGCGAACATGGAACTAACCCTCGGCGAAATTGCGGTGGCGACACATGGCAGTGTTCGCGGCGACTCAGAGTGTGTTGTCTCCGGCTTCTCGAACGACTCGCGTGCTGTGCAGGTCGGAGAATGTTTCGTGGCGATTATCGGCGAGCGCGACGGGCACAAGTTCATACGTGACGCCATTACGCGCGGCGCTGCCGCTGCGGTCGTTTCGCACGACGATCAGGGGGCACTCGCATGTGACAACGCAGTCGTCGTACAGGACACGCTCGTCGCGTTGCTCGATCTGGCGCGATGGGTGCGAATGGACCGGCTTCGGGCGGCTCGCGTCGTCGGGATCACCGGTTCGACTGGCAAGACATCGACAAAGGACTTTCTAGCGAGCGCGCTAAGCCAAGCGCTGTCGAGCCACGCGAACATCGACTCATTCAACAATGAGATAGGTCTTCCGATGACCTTGCTTTCGGCGCCAGCCGACGTCGAAGTAGTTGTGTGCGAGATGGGAGCGCGCTTTGCTGGCAACATCGCGAAGCTCTGTGAGATTGCGAAGCCAAATATCGGTGTCATAACTAACATTGGTAGTGCCCACGGCGAGCATCTAGGAGGGAGCGAAGGGATCGCTCGGGTGAAGGGTGAACTCCTTGATGCCCTAGGCGTCGAGGGACTCGCCATTCTATGCTATGACGATCCATCTACTGCGCGGCTGAGGCGCAGAACCACGGCGCACGTGTTGACCGCTGGCACCACCACGAACGCTGACATTCAGGTCAAGTTGCTCGCGCTGGGTAGCGACCTAAAGGCGAGGATCGCGTTGTCTACGGACTGGGGCAACTTCGAGACAGAACTCGGGATACGTGGCGCGCATCAGATCACGAATGCTGCTCTCGCCGCGACGGTCGCGCTATTTCTTGGAGCAGAACCCAGCGCCGTGGCAGAAGGTCTCGCGGCGGCGCGAGGATCGTCGTGGCGCATGGATTTGGCGCGTACCGTCAAGGGCATCACTGTGCTCAACGACTCATATAACGCGAATCCTCATTCGATGCGCGCTGCATTGCAAGGTCTCGCTGGCGTTGGCGGTGCGAGACGGCGTGTAGCCGTACTCGGTGCAATGCGCGAGATCGGCGCGAGCAGCGTGGACGATCATGCTGTAATCGGAGCAATGGCGGCAGACTGCGGCGTAGCGAAGATCATCGCGGTGGGAAGCGGTCCGGATATGGATGCGCTAGCGAGTGCGGCGATGGCCCGCGACGTAGAGGTCGTGCGCGTCGTGGACGCGCAGGCTGCACTCGGGTCGCTCGACGGTCTCGACGACCACGATGTAGTTCTCGTCAAAGCAAGTCGCGTAATTGGCCTCGAGGTCGTCGCGCAAGCGTTGATCGATCTCAATGGCGGCACGCGATGATCTCGATTCTTCTAGCAGTCCTCGCTTCGTTCGTAATGTCTGTCACTGCTACGCCGCTATTAATTCGCTGGTTGCAGCGCAACGAGTATGGCCAGCAGATCCGCGACGACGGCCCAGTGGCTCACCCGCATGTGTCTAAAGTCGGTACACCCACGATGGGCGGAATCGCTGTCATTCTCGGCGTGATATTTGGGTACTTGGTGCCACACATCAGGTCCGGTGCTGTCGCATTTTCAGAATCCGGTCTTGTGCTCATGGCGCTAGTTCTTTCGTGCGGGCTAGTTGGTTGGGCCGATGACTGGCTCGGTATCAAACACAAGCGCAACCTTGGTCTGCGTAAACGTGGCAAGTTGGCGTGTCAGTTTGTTATCGGGATTGCCTTCGCGATCGCGGGTGTGCATGTCTTGCCGATCTCAACGCATCTCTCGTTCACGCGTGATTTAACGTTCGATCTGGGGCCATGGGGATGGTCTGTGTTTGCTGTTCTAGTGATCCTTGCGTCGATGAACTCTCTGAACCTCACGGATGGTCTAGACGGTCTTGCCGCTGGCGCGAGCGCCTTCACCTTTGCGGTATACGCAATCATCGCGTTTTGGCAATTCCGGCACTTCGATATTTACCAAGTACCAACTGCGCACGCACTCGATCTCGCGATGGTTGCTGCGGCATTGGTTGGAGCGTGTGCGGGGTTTCTTTGGTGGAATGCGCCACCGGCACGGATCTTCATGGGCGACACCGGTTCGATGGCATTAGGCGGAGGAGTTGCCGGCCTCGCATTGCTGACACGAACTCAACTGCTTTTGCCGATACTCGGTGGCCTGTACTTGATGGAAACGATGTCGGTGGTTTTGCAGATCATCAGCTTCCGCGGATTCGGTAGACGGATATTTCGCATGTCCCCAATTCATCATCACTTCGAACTTAAGGGTTGGCCCGAAACAACAGTAACGATCCGATTCTGGTTGATTTCAGCAGCTCTAACTGCCGCTGCGCTAGGACTGTTTTACGGCGACTTCATTCGGCTTGGGGTAGCGGAATGAGCAACGTCTTGGTTTTAGGGCTGAAGAAGACCGGTGAAGCATTAGCCGAAGTCTTGTGTGGCGAGGGCCACCAGGTCATCGTTGTCGAAGAAAGTCCTGACGCTTCGGATTTCGATGAGCGCGCTGGCACAGTCCGCTCTCACGGAGGTTCCGTCCTGACTGGTGAACTCAATTGGGCGCAAGTACTGCGGGAGCAGTCGATCGACTTAGTTGTCCCAAGTCCTGGAGTACGCCCCGGGCATCCACTTCTTCGCGCAGCGACCGACGCGGCAGTCGCGGTTCGTAGTGAAATCGATATCGCCGCAGAACGTATCGCTGCTCCGATAGTTGCAATTACCGGCACCAATGGCAAAACGACCGTCACAGAACTCGTGACGTTGATGTTGGCTTCGTCTGGACTCCGGGTCGAGTGTGCCGGAAACATCGGGACTCCGCTTATTACCCTTGCGCGCACGAATGCAGATGTAGTCGTGGCCGAAGTGAGTTCATTCCAACTCGAGTTCACAGCGGCCGCGTGGCATCCGAGCGTCGCTGTCATCTTGAACATTGCAGACGATCACTTCGATTGGCATGGCGACTACGCCCATTACGCGGCAGCGAAAGCAAAAATATTCGCTTCGATGAGCACGGCAGACTCGCTCGTCGTAAACGGTGCAGACCAAGCAGTTACGCGGATTGTTCGAGGGGCAGTACCGAGAACCGTCGAGTTCGAAGTCGAGGCCGTCCACGGCGTAATTCCAGCAGCGTTGTATTTGGCTGATGGGACCGAACTCATATCCGTCGCCGAATTGCCACGGGCATTACCGCACGACCTCGCGAATTCGCTCGCCGCCGCCGAAGCCGCGCTTGCAGCTGGTGCGCAGATCGAGGCTGTACGCGCGGTATTGCGGAGATACACGACCCTCGCGCACAGACTTGAGCATGTAGCGACCATCGATGGCGTTGGCTGGTACGACGACTCGAAGGCAACGAACCCACACGCAACTGTCTCTGCAATTGGCTCGTTTAATTCGGTGGTTCTATGTGCGGGCGGCCAGAACAAGGGGCTAGATCTTGGGGTCCTGAGCAAAGACTGCACGCGAATTCGTAGTGTCATTGCTTTCGGCGCTGCGTCGGCTGAAGTCGTCGCCGCGTTTGCGGGCAAGCGCCCGGTACATGTCGCTGGATCGATGATTGCTGTCGTGGAGGCGGCGAAGAGTCTCGCCGAAGGCGGCGACGTCGTTTTGTTCTCCCCAGCATGCGCGAGTTTCGATGCCTACGCGAACTACGAAGAACGCGGGCGGGATTTCGTAGAAGCCGTGAACGCGCGAGTCGTCGAAACGAAGGTCAACTGATGAGAACCCGAGTTACAGGTTTGGGCGCACGCGCTGCGGGTGGCGCATTGAGCGTCGTCCGTGCCGTTCGTAGGACTGGTCGGCCAAAGCACAACGCCCTTTCGTACACGATGACTGGAATTGTTGCGTTTCTTGTCGTCTTCGGCCTGCTGATGGTTCTTTCGACTTCGTCGGTGTTAGGCCTCGAAGCCGGAGGTTCGCCGTGGAGCGACTTCGGTCGCCAGCTGATGTGGGCTGCAATTGGCCTAGTCGCCTTTTTTCTAGCCTCGCGAATGCCATACAGGAATTGGCGGATTCTGACGCCATACATCTTGGCGTTCAGTCTCATCACCCTGTTGCTCGTGCTTATACCTGGCATCGGCATGGCTACCGATGGCGCACGTAGGTGGCTTCGTTTCGGTCCATTCGCGTTCCAGCCGAGCGAAGTCGCAAAACTAGCGATTCTGTTATACGCGAGCGCATTGCTCGACCGCCGGGCCCGGCGACTCGACGACCTCAAGGCGGCATTTATACCGATCATGGCGATGGTTGCCGTGATGGCTGGGTTCATCATGATGGAACCCGATCTCGATACGACAGTCGAAATCGCGTTGATCGCGGGCGCAGTCATGTGGGTAGGTGGTGTGCGAACCAGACATTTGCTCGTACTCGGCGGCTCTGCAGTCTTGATGGTTTTCGGATTCGTCCTGATGTTTCCGTGGCGACTTTCGCGACTACTCGTCTTCTTGCATCCGACCGACGATCCCCAAGGCGCCGGATACCAGACGCGCCAGTCTCTAATCCATATTGCGAACGGTGGGATAACTGGCGTAGGTCCAGGAGAGGGCCGATCTAAGTGGTCGGGAGGACTACCAGCCGTTCACACGGATTTCATTTTCAGCGCAATTGGTGAGGAGTTCGGATTGCTCGGCGCTCTTGTCGTGTTAGCGATGTTTGTGGCCCTCGCTATATCAGGATTTCGAGTCGCTAGCCGCATGGCGAAGCATGATCGCTTCGCCATGCTGTTGGCTGGCGGCGCCACCTCGTGGATTTGTTTTCAAGCGGTAATCAACACAGCTATGGCTACCGGCATCATGCCTGTTACAGGTACCCCGCTTCCTTTCATTTCGGTCGGAGGTTCGTCCTTGGTGTCGTTCATGATCGCTGGAGGCATTCTCGTCAATCTGGCTCGGCACTGTGAACCCGAAAAGATTCGACCATCTGCCATGCACCCGGCGACTCGTGGCGCGTTGAAGAAATCTCGCCCGGCCCTGACGTGAATAGAACCAGTTCACGCTCGACGCTTGACGTTTGCCTGGTAGCTGGCGGTACTGGAGGGCATATTTTTCCGGCTATCGCCGTCGCTACTGCGCTACTGGACTGCGATGCTGAAACGGGAATCGTATTCGTCACGGATTCACGCCCGAGTTCGCTCGACGCCGTGAGGCGCGCAGGATACGAACCGAAGATCTTGCCGATCGAGGCAGGAATACACCGCGATTTGGCGCCGCGCGCAATCATTCAAAACCTCGCGGCAGTGTTAGCGATTGTTAGGTCACTCATCGAAAGCTGGATTTGGTTGCGCAAAACCTCGCCAAGTGTCGTCGTAGGTTTTGGTTCCTACGTGAGCGTTCCGATGATTCTGTCGGCGCGGGCGTTAGGAATACCTGTACTAGTGCACGAGCAAAATGCTCACGCCGGACTCGCGAACCAGATGGCCGCTCGGTTCGGCGCGAGATGCGCCGTCTCAGTTGAAGGAACGAACCTCCGCAATGCGATCGTCACGGGAAATCCGGTACGCAAAGAGATAGCCAACGTTGTACGCGTCCCTAGCGAGCCGCCGCTCGTCGCTTTCGTCGGTGCTTCTCTTGGCTCCGAAGCACTTAACTCCGGTGCGCTCGGCTTATATGACAAGTGGCGACATCGCACGGACATCGAACTAGTTCTCGTAACCGGACCAGGGAAGTTCGCTGCATGCCAATCGCGATTCGATGCGCTACGCCGTGACGGCGACGCGCTTGCGTTTCACATGACAGGCTTCGAGCACGACATGGCAGCGCTCTACACCAGGGCAACCCTCATGGTCACTAGAGGTGGCGGGAGCGTGTGGGAACTCGCAGCTTCCGGCATGCCTGCGATCATCGTTCCGTGGCCCCTTGCGACAGAGGACCATCAGACTGCAAATGCGCGCGCCTGTGCGGCAGCAGGGGGAGCTATTCACCTATCGGAATCGGAGTGCACCACAGAGAATCTTGAACGGCAGATCAATACAATTCTGGATTCTCGCGAGCTTCTAATCGCGATGGGTGTATCGATGCACAAGATGAGTCGCCCTAATGCCGCTGCTGATTTGGCGTCGGTCATCAAGGCGCACCGACTGCCATGACAGAGCGCACGCAACCCGTCGACCTCTCAGCCCGCCGTCGGATCCATGTAGTCGCTGTGGGTGGATATGCGATGAGTGCCATCGCTCGATATTTCACGCAACTTGGTCACGAAGTCACCGGTTGTGATGTAACTGACTCGCCGATGCTCGTTGCGCTAGCAGATGAAGGGGTCGAGGTAAGCCTTGGGCATAGCGTCGATCACGTCGTTGAAGGACAAGCCTTCATCTCCGTGACGAGCGCCGTCGGGCCCGAGCACATCGAGCTCGTTCATGCGACCCAACTCGGAATTCCTGTGTTGTCACGTGGCGAGACAATGCAACTAATTGTCGAATCGAAACCGAATGTTGCTGTCGTATCGGGTACACACGGCAAGACGAGCACAACTGCCATGCTCACCCACATTCTGCACACAGCGGGTTTGCATCCAAGTTTTTTTGTCGGTGGTGTGATCAATGACTTTGGCACGAACGCCCGTTTCGACAGTGAAGGCGAATGGCTCGTAGTCGAGGGAGACGAAAGTGATCACTCGTTTCTCGACTATCGGCGCGACATCGCTCTGATCACCAATATCGAGCCAGATCACTTAGACCGTTGGGGCGATGATTTCGAGTCCCTACTTGCTGGGTTCGCGGCCTTTGCCGACGGGGCCACGCGCGCATGCCTTTTGTGCATCGACGACCCGAACGTCGCAACACTCGCAGCGTCGCGCCCGCACACGACCACATACGGCTACGGCGAATCAGCGATGGTTCGCGCGATTGATTACAGGCCGACGCCACGCGGTTCGCAGATCGATGTCGTGGTCTCAGGCAGCGATCCTGTGACGGTTTCGCTAAAACTTCGTGGTCGGGACATGGCGCAGAACGCTCTCGGTGCTCTGGCCATGTCCCTTGAGATGGGCGTTCCACTCGATGCGGCTGTGCGCGGCATCGAGGCGTTCTGCGGGGTGAAACGCAGGTTCGAGTTTCGGGGTTCCCATAACGGTGTCGACTGCTTCGATGACTATGCCCATACATCGACCGAAATTCGCACGACGCTTGCTCGAGCGAAGGAGGGAAGCTGGACGAGGGTGATAGCCGTGGTGCAGCCACACCGTTATTCGCGTGTGAGTCGGCATTGGCAGGATTTCGGCAACGTTTTTGGCGACGCTGACATTGTGGTAGTCGCTGCGCTCGACCCTGCATTCGAACCACCAATAGCGGGTGTTTCGAGCGAACTTGTTGTACAAGCAATTCGTGGGAGCGACCCGAATGCCAAAGTGTTGTCGTATCCCGATTGGCAACAACTTCGCGATATTCCGTGGTCACTTGGGCGACCAGGCGACTGCATCGTGACTCTCGGATGCGGTTCAATTACGCGCATTCATGATGATTGGCAGTCGCGGTGATTGAACAGTTACTTCGAGAGCTAGGGGAGCGTCTTGGGTCTGTTTGCTCTGTCACGCGGTTCGCTCCATCTTCGGCTTTGACTACCTACCGTGTCGGCGGCCCGATTTCTCTACTCGCCGAGGTCAGTTCGCTCGATCAGTTGCTCGGCGTGAGTTCAGAACTCTCGACAACAGATGTCGAGGTGCTCGTTATCGGTCGGGGGTCGAACCTGTTGATCTCTGACGCTGGTTACGACGGAGTCGTAATCAAACTCGGCGTTGGCTTCGACGATGTGGTTTGTGACCGAGACGCGCAAACTGTGAGCGCTGGCGGATCCGTCGCATTGCCTGTTCTCGCTCGCCGGAGCGCTACTGCTGGTCTACGCGGACTTGAGTTTTTTGCTGGCATTCCAGGGTCGGTCGGAGGAGCTGTCCGCATGAATGCCGGAGGTCATGGCGCCGAAACTCGTGATGTGCTCTTGTCTGCGACCCTGCTTCAGCTCGGGTCGCAACACGTCACCGAGTTCCATCGCGACCGACTCGGATTCGGTTACCGTCATAGCGCGCTGTCGGGTCGCGAGATTGTCATCGGGGCAGTGTTTGCCGCCGTTGCCGGTAGCGCAGAAGCTGCAAGTCAAGAGATCGATGAGATCGTCCGCTGGCGGCGACAGCACCAGCCGGGCGGGCAGAACTGTGGGTCGGTGTTCACGAATCCCGATGGCGACTCTGCCGGGCGACTCATCGACACCTGTGGGTTAAAGGGCACGCGGATCGGTGGCGCGACCGTGAGTGCAAAACACGCGAATTTCATACAGGCAGAAGATGGTGCCACAGCTGACGATATTTTTCGGCTGATCCAACTTGTACGCAACACCGTTGCCGAGTCGACGGGACTTGAGCTACCTGTTGAATTGCAGCTGGTTGGTTTCGAGCATCCCACAAGTAACGACAGCGGGGTGAGAGCATGAACTCCATGCTTGAGCTACGAGCCGATGAACAAGACATCGAGTTCGAGCGAATCGTTTCTAGCTACGGCGATATCGATCCAAGGTTCGAAGCGCGCCTTGCCGAGGTTGGTAGCGAGAGGTTGCACCGACGCAACTTGTTGATGATCGCCGCGCTCGGCGCTCTGGCATTCGTAGCCCTAATTTCTGTCATTGCTCGCGCAGCAATCTTTGACGTGGACGAAGTTCGTGTACTCGGGAGCAATAAGGAAACCGTTACTCGTATCCGGAATACCGCAGCGATCAAAGCGGGTATTGCTATCTGGTCAGTTGACCTCGGTGCCGTCGAACGCCGTGTTGAAAAGCTCCCCTGGGTTGCCGAAGCCTCAGTCGACCGCAATTGGCCCGACACGATCACGATCACGATCCGCGAGTACAAGGCGACAGCGTACGTTCGCTCAATCGACGGAGCGGTAGTGCTGCTAGGCGCAGACGGGCGGGTGCTCGAGCACGCGGACACAAGTCCACCAGGAGTCGTGGAAGTCGTCGGCGTTCGCTCTGTTCCGCAGATAGGCGACTTGTTATATCCACCAGAGGTTGGCTCAATAATGGTTGCGATACCACACAACCTCGCCCGACGCGTAGACACGATCGATGTTTCCGACGGGCTTACTTTGCGTCTTCGGTCAGGTTCTGAGATCTTATTGTGCGATGCGACAGACCTCGTGGCTAAAGCCGACATCGCGGTTGCACTACTCAAACAGCAAACAGCATTCCAATACATCGATGTCTGTGTCGCTACGGCGCCGACGATTAGGTGACGATGAGTTGTTCAGTTATTGATACGCCGCACCAAAGCAGGTAAAGTCTCGACTAAGTATCCAGCTTGACATAACTCTAAATCTCAAGTTGAGGTTGAGGTGTCGGTCGCTGGGGCAGACGTTCAGGCACACATATCCAGAACAATGAAGAAAGAGGTACCGCCATGTTGGGCGCACCCCAGAACTATCTCGCAGTTATCAAGGTCATCGGTGTCGGAGGCGGTGGCTGTAATGCGGTCAATCGCATGATCGACGCAGGCCTAAAGGGCGTTGAGTTCATCGCGATTAACACAGACGCACAGTCGTTGTTGTTGTCTGATGCTGACGTCAAACTCGATGTCGGACGACAGTTGACCCGTGGGCTCGGCGCTGGTTCTGACCCCGAGGTCGGCAGGCAGGCTGCCGAGGAGCATCGCCAGGAAATCGAAGAGGTGATCAAGGGCGCCGACATGGTGTTCATCACAGCTGGCAAAGGCGGCGGTACAGGGACTGGTGCAGCGCCCGTGGTGGCTGAGATAGCAAAGGCCATTGGCGCACTCACAGTCGGCATTGTCACGCGTCCGTTCAGCTTCGAGGGTAGGCGCAGGGCGGTGCAGGCCGAAGGCGGAATCGGTCGCCTCAAGGAGAAGGTCGACACCATCATCATCATTCCGAATGAGCGCCTACTGCAGGTGTCCGACGACAAGACGTCGATGCTCGCAGCGTTCAAACGAGCAGATGAAGTGTTGTTGCAAGGCGTGCAGGGAATCACTGACCTCATCACAACTCCGGGACTCATCAACAGCGACTTCGCCGACGTCAAAACCGTTCTCACAAATGCCGGAAGCGCTCTGATGGGCGTCGGGTATGCGTCAGGCGAAGGTCGAGCGGCAACGGCGGCCCGATCGGCTATTTCGAGCCCATTGTTAGAGGCAAGTATCGAAGGCGCCCGCGGAATGCTCATCAATATTTCGGGCCCATCAGACATCGGTATATTTGAATTGAACGAAGCAGCCGAGATCGTGACCGAAGCAGCACACCCGGACGCAAACATCATCGTTGGCGCAGTCGTAGACGACGCTCTAGGAGACGAAGTGCGCATCACTGTCATCGCTGCCGGATTCGATCGATTCGAAGGCGAAGGCACGGGACGCACCACCAAGCAACGTTCGGCTGGTAGCGGACTTGGGCTCAGAGACGGTGAGTCGATTCTGGATGACGATGCGTTAGATCTCGGTATCGACGACGAGTTTGACGTGCCCGGATTCTTGCGCTGACCAACGACTCTGGTCATCGAATCGATGTGAATAGCACCGAACAAATCGCGGCGAATGTAGCCAAGGTTCAAGAGCGAATCAGTTCTGCTGCAAGGCGAGTCGGACGAGAACCCGCAGAAATCCAACTAGTCGCCGTGACGAAAAAGCGGTCGCTCGACGAATTGGCCGATGTTGTGGCAGTCGGCGTTACAGATCTTGGAGAAAATCGCGCATCCGAGTTGGCTGACAAGGCAAGTCAGACATCGACAGTGATTCCGTCAGCGATCAGATGGCACATGATTGGACAGTGTCAGACCAACAAAGTGAGTCACATAGCCCAATACGTGAGTCTTTGGCAGAGCGTCGATCGCCTTGCGCTCATAAATGCCATAGCTAGGCACGCGCCAGGTGCCCGAATCCTTGTCCAGGTGGATACCAGCGGAGACCCGAACCGGGGTGGGGCTGCCATTGGGCATGTGCCAGCGGTCATCGAAGAGGCTCGGACGCAAGGCCTAGATGTATGCGGTCTGATGGCCATCGCTCCGTTAGCCGAAGATCCGCGCGAATGTTTCTCTACGGTGGCCGCTCTCGCTAAGCGACTTTCGTTGCCGGAATGTTCAATCGGGATGTCCGACGACTTCGAGATAGCGATCGAGTGCGGTGCAACGATGGTCAGAGTCGGCAGCAGTATTTTTTCTTGAAGGCGCAAAGCACGCGACTACCCAGCCGTGCGGTTAGTCTCAGAATCCAGGAGGCAGTCATATGTCGGTATTCCGAAAGTTCGGAGAGTTCTTAGGTCTCGTCGATGACGAAGCAGGGGATTACGACCTCGATGGCGGCTACGACGATGACGAATATTCCTACGACGCGAGTATCGAAGACCCGCGTCCAGCCCGTACCGTCAAAACCCGAGTCGACCGCCCTGGCGGGATAACGGTGACGCGGAACCCGGTTCGTCCAGAGGCGGTGTCGTCAGAGTCGGGCGGTGGGTCTACTGTTTCGCGTCCCGTAACGCGTTCGCCTATCGTTGCTATCCCGGCCGTGAGGGCAGTTGCTCAAGTCGCGCCTAGCGTCCACACATGCGACCCACGCTCTTTTGATGACGCGCAAGACATCGGTGATCGAGTCAAGGCGGGCCAGCCAGTGATAATGAATTTGCGAGCCGACGATCGCGAGTTACAGCGTCGCTTGATCGACTTTGCGAGCGGGTTGTGTTATGCGCTGAGTGGAACGATGTCGAAGGTCGCCGACCACGTGTTCCTCTTAATGCCAGCAAATGTTGAAGTTTCGGCAGACGAGGTTCAGCGCCTTACCAATGCTGGTCATGACCGCCGGTTCTGACTGACGTCGCACCATGGAGATTCTGTGTGCATTCCTGCTCGCGTACTTGGCGACGATGAGCATTAGAGCAGTGATGTCTTGGTTTCCTGCGCCGCACAACTCGATTCTTGTCGCCCTGCAGCGAGCAGTAGTTGACGTAACCGAACCGGTGCTCGCTCCGGTTCGCAGGTTCATGCCGCAGGCAGGACCGATCGACCTCTCGTACCTAGTTGTCATGTTCGTCCTCGCACTAATTGTTCAGCCGATTTGCGATGCCGTTTAGCCGACCCGGTGGAATAGCAGGCTGTTCTGAGCCGAATCCATAGTGGTGCTAGCAATCCCAATTACAGTTGGGGAATGGATGTCAGCGCACGAGAGCTTCGCGATACCGAGATTTCCGACTCGTTCCGTGGGTACAACAAAGAGGAAGTCAACGACCTTCTAGATCGTGCTGCGGTAACAATCGAGTCACTCGAAGCCCGGATAAGGCAACTAGCAGTAGCCGGAGCGCAACCCAGCGATCCCTCCGTGGCCATCGGGAAACAGCCCGATGCGGATTCCGATTCCGCTGCGCGCACTCTAAGTCTTGCGCAACGGGTAGCCGACGAAGCCGTAGCTTTAGCAAGAGCGGAGGCCAGCGAAATAATCGCAGGAGCCAACGACCAAAGCCGCGTTCTGCTCGCCAAAGCGGAGGCCGAAGGTCACCGAATCGTCGAAGCCGAACGCAGGTCACTCGAGTCGGAGCTCACGTCTCTCACAGAGCGTCGTTCGTCGCTCGAGAAGGAGATTAATGACCTCGCTCGATTCGAGGCTGCTTATCGCAACAAACTCGTAGAGTCTCTGCGCGAAGAATTGGCCGCAGCAGAAGAGTTGGCATCGTCTTCAACCCACGTTGGCGTCAGCCCGCAGGACACTTCGGAAACTCCATCTGGTTCCAAGTCAGAACCGTTGAGCCCTGTTGTTGCGTTACCTCTAGATGCCGTGCAACAAGACCCGATGATCGATCTCGCTGTCGAACCGGGTGTCGAAGCTACAGAGCAACACGATGATTTTTCGGCATTGCAAGCGCCTCCCGACGACAGCGACGATTTTTTCGCCTCTCTTCGCGAGGCAACGAACGAAGACGCACCGCTATCGGCGGGTGAAGAGCAATTGTTCGAAGTCCAGGAATCCGACTCTGGTATTCGCGATTTATTTCGCCGCCGTCGCTAACGCCGTACTCTCAAGAATTAGCGAGTTCGATCCAGACCGGTACGCCGCCTACGTTCGCATCCGTGTCGTCGTTGGCTTGGACGTCGGTTGTGCTCAACTCGGTCGCTAGTACCTCCGCAGCGATCCAATCGCTGTTTGCAACTACTGCATCTAGTACCGCCCCGCTAGTTGAGACCGTCACGCGGACACGATCCGCAATCGCGTAGCCCCGCGCCTTGCGCGCATCGTTGATCGCTCGCACAAGTTCACGCGCGTATCCTTCAGATCTAAGGTCATCGTCGAGCGTGAGATCAAGAGCTACGGCGAATCCACCATTCTGAGCTAGGGAAAGCGATTCATGTTGTTTGGCGCGGACTGCGAGGTCCTCGCTTGTCAGCTCGATTGAGCGCCCGTCGATGTCGAGCAGCAAACGACCATTGATTTCAAGCTCTTTGCGGACATGGTTACCTTCGAGTTCGGCAAGGAGTTGTTTCACTCGCGGCATGTCGGCTCCGAGACGAGGGCCCAAGGTTCGGAAATTAGGTACGACGGTGTAGTCGAGCAAGCCTTCGAGCGAAGTGACGACATCGAGGTGCTTAACGTTGAGCTCGGTAGCGATCTCGGCGACAACTTCGGGCCGCATGACAATTGCTGAGTCGAGCAGCACGAAGGCCGTTCGGAGTGGTTGGCGCACACCGGTCTTCGCTTCGGTACGCGCCGAGCGACCCAAGGACGTGATCTCGCGTGCGGCTTCCATTTCCGCTTCTAGGTTGGTGTCGATCGCAATCAGATTTGCTTCTGGCCAATCGGTCAGGTGAATGCTCTCAGAGCCGCCACACAGATTGCGCCAGAGTTCATCTGCGAAGAACGGGCAATACGGTGCTAGCAGTTGGGCGATTGTGGTGAGGCATTCGTGGAGAGTTGCGTGGGCCGAGCTATCGCTGCTCTTCCAGAAACGCGGGCGCGAACGCCTGACATACCAGTTAGAGAGATCGTCGAGCAGTCCGTCGAGTTCCTTCGCTCCGCTCAGCGCGTCGAATTGCTCAAGGGAGTTGGTCACAGAAATGATTGTGGAATGCAATCGTGAAAGCATCCACTTGTCGAGCACATGAGTCGGAATAGCTGTGGAACCTGGAACCCAGCCACCTAGGTTCGCGTACGTCACGAAGAACGAGTAGGTGTTCCAGAGTGTGCGGAGAAATCGATTTGTCGAGTCATCGACAGCTTCGACGAACATTCGTTTCGGTGTCCACGGAGAACCTGCGCTGAACATGTTCCAGCGGAGAGCATCTGCTCCGCGTGTGTCGAGGACCGTCCAAGGATCGATGACGTTGCCCTTAGATTTTGACATCTTGGCACCGTCTTTGTCGACGATGTGAGCGAGACAAACCACATTTCGGTAAGGCGCTTTGCCAAACACCATCGTGTTGACGGCGAGCAATGAATAAAACCAGCCGCGAGTCTGGTCGATGGCTTCGCAAATGAAATCGGCAGGGAAGCGTTGCTCGAAAAGTTCCTGGTTTTCGAATGGAAAATGGAACTGTGATGCAGGCATCGCCCCAGAGTCGAACCATGCGTCCAATACCGATTCGACACGGCGTGCGCGCTCACCACACTGTTGGCATGCCATTGTGATGTCGTCCACATATGGCCGATGGGGGTCGAGTCCATCGACGTGAGAGTCCGAGAGTGCGCCTAGTTCGGCGAGAGAACCAACACAAGTGTCATGGCCCTTAGCGCAACGCCAAACCGGAATCGGCGTACCCCAGAATCGATCACGAGAAAGCGCCCAGTCGATGTTGCCCTCGAGCCAGTTTCCGAACCTGCCATGTTTGATGGTTTCGGGATGCCAGTTGACTGTTTCATTGTTTGCGATGAGTTGGTCGCGGATGGAAGATGTGCGCGCGAACCAGGTTGGCTTCGCCCAATAAATGAGCGGGGTATTGCAACGCCAACAATGCGGGTATGAGTGCGTGTAGTTCTCGACTTTGACTAGGACGCCACGAGTGCCGAGTTCGGCGATTAGGTCTGCGTCCGTTTGTTTCACGAACCGCCCGCAAAGGTTCTGAGGCATAGGTGCTTCGAAGTGCGCGTGTTCGTTTACTGGATTTAGTACCGCGAGTCCTGCGGGGTCCGTGACTTCCCTGTCGATCTCGCCGAATGCTGGAGCGAGATGGACGATGCCCGTGCCGTCGTCGGCCGTCACGTAGTCGGCAACAAGTACGACACTCGCATTTTCTTCGATCGGTAGATAGTCAAGCGGTCTGACGTACTGCTTACCAACAAGTTCAGCGACGTTGACTGGCCCTACTATCTGAGCGCCATCGCCAATCACGGCTTCGACACGCGACTCAGCGAGAATCAGGTCGCGCCCACCGTCTGGGTCTTTGACTCTTACGTAGGCAATATCGGGTCCAATCGCGGCAGCGACGTTGCCAGGCAAGGTCCATGGAGTAGTGGTCCAAACCACAAGGTCAGCTTCTGTGTCGCGCAACGGAAAGCGGACGTATACCGATGCTTCTGTGACATCTTGGTATGCGCCTGGTTGTGCTAGTTCGTGGCTCGACAGCGCCGTGCCGCAGCGCCCGCAGTATGGGATGACTTTGTAGCCCTCATAGATGTAGCCCTTGTTCCACATCTGCTGGAACTGCCACCAGGTGCTCTCGACAAAGTTGTTCGACAAAGTCCAGTAGGCATCCGCGGTATCTAGCCACATGCCGATACGACTCGTTAGTGCTTGCCAATCTTCGACATGACGTACAACCGATTCACGACAGCGCGAGTTGAACGCCTCGATTCCGTAGTCGATGATCTGCTGTTTCCCTGAGAACCCCAGCTCGCGCTCGACCTGCACCTCGACCGGGAGACCGTGACAGTCCCAACCGCCCTTTCGGGAGACTTTGTGGCCACGCATTGTCTGAAAGCGAGGGTAAATGTCCTTGAAGATGCGGGCCCAAATGTGGTGTATTCCGGGTTGGCCATTAGCCGTAGGGGGGCCCTCATAGAAGACCCATTCCTTAGCCCCGGTCCGGCGTCTGAGGCTCTCGTGAAAGGTGTCCTCGTCTGCCCAACATCGAGTGACATGACGTTCGATAGCTACGAGGTCAAGATTTTGAGCTACCGGTGTGAACATGGCGAGCGATCCTACCGGCGTGAGGCGATCCTGCTCCGCCCCAATAGCTGATGGAAGTGTCCGGTGCGCGCGCAAGGTTCACATATCCTTTCGAAAGGCGGGCGCCCATCGAGAGATATCGGTATAGCGGATACGGAGCGACGCAGAGATGATCGACACCAAGAGCAAGTCGCGGCCGTCGAGCGTCCCATGTATGGCTTTTGCAGTACTCATCGCGGCATCGCTAACGGTCGGATCGCTAGTGGTCAGCACATCGGCAGTGGCCGCAGCGACGAGCGACAACACGGTGTATGCCCTTGGAGCTGCAACCTTCGCTGGTTCGCTAAGCCCTGCTCCTAAGCCTCGCTTTGTCGGAATTGCCGGACTGGCAGACGGCACCGGGTATTGGTTAGTCACAGGGTCGGGTCGCGTATATGCCCGCGGCAGCGCGCCGAAACTTGGTTCTGTAGACCCGAAGGTTCTTAACGCTCCGGTCAAGGGAATCGTCGCGACCCCTACAAGTAACGGCTACTGGGTGTTCACGAAGAAGGGCCGAATATTTCCCTTCGGTGACGCAACGCGCCACGGAAGCCCGACATCGAGCCCCGATGCTGGCGTCATCACCGCGATGGCGGCTAGTCCTTCTGGAGCTGGCTATTGGATGGTGAACATCGCTGGCAAGGTCTTCGGCTATGGCGATGCCTCCTTGTATGGTTCGCTCTACGGTGCAGCACTAACAGGGTTTGTGATTGCGATTGTGCCGAGCCTGAGCGGCGGCGGGTACTTGTTGGCCACGACTTCGGGGACAGTTCACGGCTTCGGTGACGCATCGTTCCACGGATCACTTGCGCCGGGTGAAGCAGCTAGTCCAATTGTTGCGATGGCGCGTACCGCAACGGGCGATGGCTACTGGCTTGCTGCGGAGGGCGGTCGAATATTCAACAAGGGAGGCGCGCCAAATCTCGGCGACCCTTACCCACTGTTGCCGACTCGTCAGTTAGTCGCGTTTACCGCGATGTCGGTTGGAGGTACTGGAGGGTGGGCTGTAGTGCAACCCCGGCCAGACAGCTACGTGCTCCTGGGGCGCGGTTCATCTGGGTCGATGGTCGAATCGATGCAACGGAGATTGCGCTCGCTCGGATATTGGGTGGCCGTAGATGGCCAATTCGGGCCGCTGACCGAACAGGCCCTGTTCGCGTTCCAAAAGTATGAGAGGTTGGCGCGAACAGGTACCTATACGATGCGCGATCGTGCTCGCCTCGGTGACGCTCGTCGCCCGGTTCCGCGTAGCACGACTGGGGATCTCATCGAACTCGACGTGGCCCGACAAATCATTTTTGTCGTCAGGGGCGGCAGGACACTTTGGGTATTCGCGACGTCAACAGGAACAGAAGAGCCATACGTTTTCGAAGGTGGAACGTACATAGCTCACACTCCGCTCGGCCACTTCAGCATCTATCGAGAGATCGACGGAATCAGGGTTAGCCACCTTGGAAAGCTCTGGAGACCAAAGTATTTCAGTGGTGGCGTCGCATTTCATGGCAGTGGCTCGATACCGCCATATCCGGCGTCGCACGGTTGTTCGAGATTGAGCTTCGACGCCATGGACTTCATCTGGGAAAACAACCTGATGGCACGCGGATCTCCTGTTTGGTCCTATTGATTCGGATTCCATCCTCGCTATCTGTCGAACGAACCGAGTAATCCACCGCGATGTCACGGCGCTTGGTATAGTCCGCCGCTCTCGCGCCACGACAACCTGTCCTGGCTAAATATTGCTGGAAGGACCCCGACATGGCAGCTAAGCCGTCGGCGCGTAAAGCCGTCGTCAAGAAATCGCCGACGCCAGTCAAGAAGGCCGCGGCATCGAAAAAGGCCCCGGCCAAGAAGGTAGTAGGGAAGAAGGTTGTGCCGAAGAAGGCAGCGCCGAAGAAGGCAGCGGCACCAGCTAAGAAGGCGGCGGCACTAGCTAAGAAGGCTCCGGCGAAGAAGGTCGTAGCGACGAAGGCTCCGGTTAAGAAGGCTCCGGTTAAGAAGGCTCCGGTTAAGAAGGCTCCGGTTAAGAAGGCTCCGGCGAAGAAGGTCGTAGCGACGAAGGCTCCGGTTAAGAAGGCTTCGGTTAAGAAGGCTCCGGCGAAGAAGGTCGTTGCGACGAAAGCTCCGGTCAAGAAGGCTCCAGCGAAGAAGGTCGTTGCGACGAAAGCTCCGGTTAAGAAGGCTCCGGCCAAGAAGGTCGTAGCTACGAAAGCCCCGGTCAAGAAGGCTCCGGTAGTCAAGGTTCCGCCGAAGCCACCGGTCGACTATGTGCAGGCGCCACATCGAGTCCTCGAAGTACTTACCGAGCGCCACAAGAAACTTACGGGCCCGCCAGTATCAGATGCCACACTCGTAAAGCTGAAAGAACTGCTGCGCGAAGACCGCGAACACAGCGTCGTGCGCGCTGAGCAACTAACTGCAGAGGCCGACTCCCTCGTAAAAGATCGCGAGCTAGGCGACACGCAGTTCGATGAAGAATCGGGCGAGGGTGACACGATCAGCATCGCCCGCGAGATTGATCTCACGCTTGCTGCTACGAACGCGGATCGAGTATTCGCCATCGATGCAGCCCTCGAGCGGATGGTCAACGGTACTTACGGTTATTGCACCGCATGTAGCGAGCGCATACCGGTGGCGCGGCTAGAGGTAGCGCCCGAAGCCGATATGTGCGTGAAGTGCAAGTCGCGCGGAGAACGTCGTCGCTGACTTCGCGCGCGGCGCGCGGTCTACGCGAGTCGCGCTTGCCGTCGCCGTCGTCGTCGCTGTAGACCAAATAACGAAATCGATCGCGGTCGCGACACTGACTCGCGGGAAACCAGTACGGGTCATCGGAGGGCTGCTGCAGCTTGATCTCGTGAGCAACAGCGGAGGATCGTTCTCATTGTTTCAAGGCAACACGGCCGTGCTCTCCGCCGCAGCTATCGGTGTGGCTGGGTATCTAGTTTTTCTGATCAAAGCGACTGAGGATGTAACGACCGTCTTCGCTCTGACAGCGTTGCTCGCTGGGGCATCAGGCAATATCGCTGACAGGCTATTTCGAAAGCCCGGCCCGTTGCGGGGTGAGGTCATTGATTTTATTGCTCTCCCGCGTTGGCCAAATTTCAATGTTGCTGACATTGCTGTTACTTGTGGTGGCATCCTGCTTGCGTACAGCGTCATTCGGCAAGGCCGTGCTCAACGGCACGCCGACGACAACGTCGATGACGAGGTAGCGGCGAATGAGTGAAGGATTTCTCATCCCAAATGTCCTCGACGATGATCGGATCGATCGAGCGGTTGCGATAGTCACAGGTTGGAGCCGCGCCGAAGTTCAGGTCCTGTTGCGTGACGGGCAAGTGCTCGTTGACGGCGAGGTCGTGGCGAAGAGTCACCGGGTCAAAGAAGGCAACGTCATCGAACTACTCGGCGAACCGACGCCAGCTATGCCACCGGTTGCAGAGCCAGTCGATTTTTGTGTTCGTTACGAAGACGAGCACGTCGTCGTTGTAGCAAAGCACGCGGGATTGGTAGTTCATCCTGGCGCTGGAAATTCCTCTGGCACGCTCGTACACGGCCTACTCCACCGTTATCCAGAAATCGCGACAGTCGGCGACCGTTTCAGGCCGGGAATAGTGCACCGTCTCGACCGCGACACCAGCGGACTCCTGGTTGTCGCACGCACAGACGAGGCCTATGAGTCGCTAGTTGGTCAGCTTGCAGATCGGTCGGTCGAGCGCTTGTACGACGCTCTCGTCTGGGGGGTCCCACCAGCAGGCCGCGGCGTTATCGATGCTCCGATCGGGAGAAGCGCGCATCGCCGTACTCGCATGGCCATTCGCGACGATGGGCGCATAGCGCGCACGGCATACCTGTTGATGCGGTCGTGGCGTCGTCCGGAACTAGCTGCCCTCGAGTGCCGACTAGAAACCGGCAGGACCCACCAGATCCGAGTTCACCTAGCAGCTATTGGCCACCCGATCGTTGGCGATGCCACGTACGGCGGCTACCGGGAAAACGTCAAACTCGCTCGCCCCTTCTTGCATGCCCGGATTCTTGGGTTCGCACACCCAGCTACAGGGAGTGAAGTGCGGTTAGAGGAGCCACTGCCAACCGAATTGGTTGAAATAATCGAGAGCCTTGGCGAGCCTGCCGCGTGAGCTAGTGCGAATGACCGCGGCGAGTGCGGTCGATAAGATCAGCGAGAGTCGAACGCTCAAGAATCTTGCGAGTTTCGCCCGAGAGATCGACCCAAACTTCTTGTAATACGCAGTGACCTTCGCAGTGATCGTGCGGTTCTGTGAGCCTCGGCGCTGGGCCCTCGACGGCTGCGACCACATCGGCGAGGGTGATCTCTGATGCTGGTCGAGCCAACGTGTAGCCCCCACCGACGCCACGCTTGGACCGCACAAGACCAGCGCCTTTTACGGATAGCAGTATTTGTTCGAGATATGGCTGAGGAAGGTTCGTGCGCTCGGCCATTTCTTTTACTGAGATCGGACGTTCCTCATCTGATCTCAACGCCATGCATAAGAGTGCTCTTGCGGCGTAGTCGGCCCGAGTCGACACTTTCATTCGGGCCTCAGATGCCGTTGTCGAAGATCAGCCGCATCGTTGCATCGTAGGCGGTCGTAGAGAAAGGTCGTCGTAGTCTCAGGTCCATATGGAACCGGTCGTTGTCGATTATTCACGATGTGTTGGGGCAATCGTTCCGTCGGTCTTAGGTCTAAGTGATGCTTCGTGGCTACCCGAGGCTGTCGACGGAGCAAAGACGATCGTCTTGCTAGTAGTCGACGGGCTCGGATGGCGGGCCTTGCAAGACCATCCGACCGCGCTGCCAAACCTTCTTCGTTTTGCTGGCGGTCCGACTACTACGGTGTTTCCAGCCACTACCGCAGCTGCGCTGACCTCAATAACGACAGGGACCTCACCGTCTCAACACGGCCTGACCGGTTATCGGGTCCGCGTCGAAGACAATGTTCTGAACGTCCTGAGATGGAAGAGCGAGGCTCGTGGCGTTTTGCCCCCTGCGCCAGCGTTCGTCCAGCGCGTTGAACCGTTTTGCGGGCAGCACATTCCGATTGTGATAAAGGCCGAGCATGTCGACTCGGGATTCACGCAGGCGCATTTGCGCGGGGCCGATATTTCTGCATGGGTTACGAACGCAGCGATCGTCGCAAATTGTTCAAGGCTCGCAACGCAAGGGCATCGCCTGATCTATGCGTATTACTCCCGCCTCGACGAAGTCGCCCACGAGTTCGGTCTCCTAGACGGCGCGTACGAAGCCGAGTTGCGCAATGTCGATGCTTTAGTCGCAGAGCTGCGCAATGCCCTTCCTAGTGAGTGCGCGCTAATGGTTACGGCCGACCACGGCCAGGTCCACATTGAGGCCGACGCATGGGTAGATCTTGGCTCAGAGATTGAGTCGATTCTTGTGGCCCAGTCCGGAGACGCAAGGGCGCGGTATCTGTACGCAAGGCCGGGCGCGCAAAAGGAGTTAGGCGCGGTGTGTCGCGAGCGTTTCGGGGAGCTTGCTTGGGTGAAGACACGCAAAGAACTCATCGAGGAACAGTGGCTCGGCCAGCAGCTCGGGAAGTCGGTACCGGGGCGAATAGGCGATGTATGCCTCATGCCGTTTGCTCCGGTCGGGTTCGTCGACAGGGCGATGCCTCGCGAGCGCAATCTCAAGAGCGCTCATGGAGCGCCGACGACGGAAGAAATGCAGGTCCCGCTCCTTGCCGCACGCGGCGAAATTTGAGAAATTGGTCGCGCTAGGAGGCTTGCTGACCACATGGCGCGCGCCTATGGTCGAAGCCACGAAATCACACATCTGTGATTCCAAATATTCGTGAACGGCACAAGGAACTGAGAGCCCGTGGCGGCAGGATTCGTCCACCTACATCTTCACACCGAGTACTCGATGCTCGATGGTGCATCGCGTGTCGAAGAAGTCGTGAAGGCAGTTGCCGCCGATGGCCAGCCTGCTGTCGGCATTACCGACCACGGCAACATGTATGGAGCGTTAGAGCTATACAAGACTGCACTCGCCGCAGGCATCCAACCCGTGCTCGGCATGGAGGGGTACTTCACCAATACGTCGCGGTTCGATCGGCCGAAACGCGCTGACAACGAGACCTATCACCTCACGTTGCTCGCAGAGAATGCTGTTGGATACCACAACCTCGTGAAGGTCACGAGCGCGGCGTTTCTCGAGGGCTACTACTACAAGCCGCGCACCGACTGGGACCTTCTCGAGCGCCACCACGAAGGCATCATCGCAACAAGTGGTTGTCTTGGTGGCCTTGTTTCTCAGCTAATTCTGTCTGGAGAATTAGAGAGCGCGTACAAAGCTGCTGGTCGTTTTCAAGACATTTTCGGGAAAGATGGATTCTTCATCGAGTTACAAGACCATGGCATCGAGGACCAGCACCGGACGCTGATGCCGCTGCTAGACATCGCAGCGAAGCTACGTGCGCCTGTCTTAGCCACAAACGACTCGCACTACACGCATCAGCATGACGCAGATTCTCACGATGCCCTTCTGTGTGTGCAGACCGGAGCACTCAAGACCGACGAAAAGCGTTTCAAGTTCGACGGTGACGAGTTTTATATCAAGTCAGCCGTCGAAATGCGCCACCTATTTCGTGAGCTACCCGAGGCATGCGACAACACGCTCTGGATAGCTGAGCGCGCCGAGCTCGAGTTGCAGTTTGGCAATGCAGTGCTGCCGTCGTTTCCTGTGCCCGACGGCCAGGACGAAGACACGTATTTGCGCGACCTTGTTTTTGAGGGAGCCAAGGAACGGTACGGCCAGTCGCCAGCGTTACATGTCTTGGAGCGCATCGAGTTCGAACTCGACATCATCAAGAGCATGGGATTTTCTAGTTACTTCTTGGTCGTTTGGGACTTGGTCCGTTATGCCAAGAGCAACCGCATCCGAGTTGGGCCAGGGCGTGGTAGTGCTGCTGGGAGTTGCGTTGCATTCAGCCTCGGAATCGTCGATATTGATCCGATCAAATACGACCTGTTGTTCGAGCGTTTTCTCAATCCCGGACGCAAGCAGATGCCCGATATCGACATGGACTTCGACTCGCGGTATCGCTCGGACATGATCCGGTATGTATCGCAGAAGTACGGCGCCGATCGTGTTGCTCAAATAATTACCTTCTCCACGATTAAAGCCCGCGCTGCAGTTCGCGATGCAGCGCGCGTTCTTGGGTATCCCTACTTCGTGGGCGACAAGATTGCTAAGGCGATGCCGCCGCTTGTGATGGGTCGCGACACTCCGCTTCGGTACTGCTTCGAGGAGTCCGACAAGTATTCAGACGGTTTCAAGATGGCAGCAGAACTTCGCACCATGTATGACACCGACCCTGATACCAAGCGCGTTGTCGATGTAGCACGCGGGCTTGAGGGCTTGCGTCGCCAAGACGGTATTCACGCCGCTGCCGTCGTAATCACTCGTGATCCACTAATCGACTATCTCCCTGTACAAAGGAAGCCAGAACCAGGCACGCCGATCGAAGACTCGCCGGTTGTGACCCAATACGAGATGCATGGTGTCGAAGAACTTGGGCTCCTAAAAATGGACTTCCTCGGTCTGCGCAACCTCGACGTGATGGAACTCGCGTTGGGGCTCATCGAGTCGTCAACCGGGACACGTGTAGATATCGATGCCGTCGACTTAGACGACGAAAAAACATACGAGATGTTGCGGCGCGGCGAGTCGATCGGCGTGTTCCAACTCGAGGGTGGGCCGATGCGCGCCCTAATGCGCTCACTTGCGCCTACGGTGTTCGAAGACATCGCAGCTTTAGTGGCCTTGTATCGACCGGGTCCGATGGCACAGAACTGGCATAACGAATATGCCGACCGCAAGAACGGACGCAAACCTGTCGAGTTCGATCACCCTGATCTCGAAGAGATTCTGAAGCCAACTTTCGGCCTCATGATTTATCAAGAACAACTCATGCGTGTGTCGCAAAGACTCGCCGGTTATTCACTCGAAGAAGCCGACAATCTGCGCAAAGCCACAGGCAAGAAGATCCGCGAGATGATCGCGAAAGAGCGCGAGAAGTTTGTGGCTGGTTGTGTCGCGAATGGTCATGCTGAGCAGTGGTCGCAGAAATATTTCGACAAGATCGAACCGTTTGCCGACTACTCGTTCAACAAAAGCCACTCAGTTGGTTATGGGTTGGTGTCCTATCAAACTGCATGGCTGAAGGCGAACTATCCAGTTCAGTATTTCGCGGCGCTACTCACATCGGTAAAGACAAACCTCGACAAGGCCGCCATCTACTTGGCGGAGTGCCGAGCGCTCGACATTGAGGTAACGACTCCCTGTGTGAATCGCAGCGAAGCTGATTTCTCTGTGGCGTTCGACGATATTGTCGATGGTCCCGGCGGTCGAGTCATTTTCGGACTGTCGGCTGTTCGCAATGTCGGTGAAGGTGTAGCCACGCAGATATGTGCGGCACGTGCCGAAGGTGGACCATTCAAAGATTTCTACGACTTTTGTGAGCGCGTAGACATTTCGGCGCTAAATAAGAGGACGCTCGAGTCGCTTATCAAGGGCGGTGGTTTCGACAGTCTTGGATATGCGCGTCAAGGCTTGCTCGGCGTATACGAGTCAATCGTTGACAGCACGGTTGCGCGCAGGCGAGAGCGCGATCAGGGCGTGATGTCATTCTTCGATCTCGATGCAGGTCGCGCAGACGAAGAGAGCAGTTTCATCGCTCGTATCGACATTCCCGAGCACGACTTCGACAAGGCGACGCGCCTGGCACTCGAAAAAGAGATGCTCGGCATGTACGTGAGTGATCATCCGCTCTTGTCTGCGCGTTCTGCGCTCAAGCGGTTCAGCGACTGCAACGTCGCAGAGTTCGCAGAACTCGAAGATGGAGGAGTCCGCACTATCGGAGGCATCGTCACGGGTCTAGCCCGCAAGTACACCAAGCGCGGCGACCTCATGGCCACCTTCGTGCTCGAAGATCTTTCAGCTTCTATCGAGGCGATGGTTTTTCCGCGAACGATGGCCGCAGTAAACGAGCTCCTTGCGTCCGACGCGATCGTTGTCCTGAAGGCTCGCCTCGATAAGCGCGAAGACTCACCGAAACTCATTGTGCTCGAATTGTCCCGTCCGGAGTTGTTCTTAGACGCTGGGCCGCCGGTGCGACTCCGAGTTCGGTCAGGGGTAATCGATTCTGAGAGTCTCACACGACTCCGCGAACTAATCGCCACACACCCTGGCGACAGTCCGTTCTTTGTCCACTTGCAAGGGCAAGGTGGAGAGACGGTGCTCAAGTTGCCCGATGAATTCAACTGTGACGCAAGCAACGGCTTACATGCCGAGTTGCGAGTCGCATTCGGCGAAGACTGCATCGTGTAGCAGTCCGCTAGTCGCTCAGAATTTCGCCATCACTTCGTCAGCGAATCGATTGAGGCCATCGGTTGCCTGCGCGACAGTTATTCCAAACGGTGGCACAACAACGCGGGAGATTTCATAGTCTCCGACGGCGCGCTTAATCGTCTCTAAATCAATCCCAACTCCAGCGGTGATCTCTATTTCGCTCGGGTCGCGACCGACTTCGGCACAAGCGGCGTTGAGTTCGGTGAGTGCATCTGGCAGGTCGCGACCAGGGAAGTAGCCGTCGCCGAGTCGGGCAGCGCGCCGAGCGGCAGGCCTTGTGTGTCCACCGATATGAATCTTCGGCCCGCCCGCCTGCATCGGCTTCGGGTAGCTCTTGACCTCGTCGAAATTCACGAAAGTCCCCGCGTGACTAGTGGCCGGTTCGTTCCAAACCTTGCGCAACACGTCGATGTATTCGTCGGTCCGGACGCCGCGATGGTCGAACGGAATTCCGAGCGCAGCGAATTCTTCTGCAAGCCATCCGATACCGATTCCGAGTTCTAGCCGTCCACCGCTGAGAGCGTCAAGAGTAGCGAGTTCCTTGGCTAGTACGAGTGGGTTGCGCTGCGGAAGAATAAGTATTCCCGTAGCGAGCCTGATTGTCTTTGTGGCTCCTGCTACGTAGGCGAGCCAGATCAGTGGGTCCGGAATCGGGTTGTCTTCGCCGCCTGGCATCTTTCCGCTACGAGAGTATGGGTAGGTGCTCGTGTAGCCAGTAGGGACTACTACGTGTTCGACAGTCCAGAGGGACTCGAAACCAAGGCCTTCTGCGAGCTGAGCTAGTCCGATGGCGCCCGCACCCGTCGCGAATTCGCCGGTGTTGGCGAACATGATTCCAAATTTCATGGCTGATCCTTTGTTCTGCAAGATTTGGCACGCTTCGTGTGGGCCACTTGTGATCGCTGTGCGAGAATGCGCAACTTATTCGTCGATCGCTAACAGGCAACAAAAGGGCTGTGTCAAATGAGAATCGGAATCCTTGGCGCAACTGGACCCGCAGGTGCCGGCCTAGCTGCGCGCCTAACGAGCGTCGGACATCAAGTCCTGTTCGGATCACGTTCATTGGACAAGGCCGAACACGCAGTAGCGGAATTGCAGGAGCGATGGACAGAGCGTGCGAGTGGGCTAATCGCGACAGACAACGAAGGCGCATGCGATGCACCCATAGTGATCCTCGCTGTCAATGCTGATTCCGTAATTCCGACAGTGAGGGAGCACGCAGAGCACCTAGCAAACAAGGTTGTCGTATCGATGGCTAACAATCTCACCCGCAACGGCAGTGAGTTCAACGCCGTCTTGCCGCCTCACGGTTCGGTCGCCGCCGAGATACAGGCATTGTTGTGGCGCAGCCGTGTTGTGACAGCGTTTCATCTTGTCCCGGCAGCAGAATTTGCCGATTTAGATCACACGATGGAGAGCGACGTTGTGGTGCTCGGCGATGACGACGAAGCGCGTTCGAGCGTCATGGAGATCACAGCAAGCATTCCTCATCTGCGAGCGCTCGACGGAGGTTCTTTGCGCAATGCGGTCGGCATGGAGACATTTGCTGCGGTGTTGCTGACGATCAACATCCGCCACAAGATGAAGGCAAGTCTCCGCTTGCAAACGATCAACTAGTTTTCGATCGTGCGCCTTTATTGCACCGCGAGTCGTGCGGTCATTCCATTCGAAGCCGGGCCCAAGGTCAGTTTGTATGTCTGCGGAATTACGCCATATGACAGCACCCATCTTGGCCACGCCGCTACATATCTCACTTACGACCTGCTAATTCGTCGTCTCGAAGAACTTGGGCACGGTGTTAGGTACGTTCGAAATATCACAGACGTTGACGACTCGATCCTGCCGAAGGCCAGGGAACTTGGAGTCCACTATCTCGACCTTGCAGCGACAGAGGTCGCGCGTTTCCAGTCGGACATGGCTGCGCTCGAGATGCGGGCCCCGGATGTTGAGCCGCGGGCAACCGAGGCTATCGATTCAATTGTTGATCTAGTAGCGCGACTGCTCGACTCAGGGCACGCGTATATGACAGCCGGAACCGTCTATTTCGACATCTCAACGTTTTCGGGGTTCGGCCAGCTTTGCCATTACCCAGAAGAGCGGATGATCAAGCTTGCGCGTGCGCGTGGTGGCAACCCGGACGACCCGCACCGTAGACACCCGCTCGATTTCGTATTGTGGCAACCAAGCCTCGATGACGAACCGAGTTGGCGTGCGCCGTTCGGAGTCGGCAGACCTGGTTGGCACATCGAGTGCAGCGCCATGGCCATGGGCGAACATGGCGAAACTGTCGACTTGCACGGCGGCGGAACCGACCTAATTTTCCCTCACCACGAGTGCGAGATCGCTCAATCCGAAGCTCTCACACGAAAACCGTTTGTACGCCACTGGTTGCATAGTGCGATGGTGAACTACGAGGGCGAAAAGATGAGCAAGTCTCTCGGCAACCTAGTGTTCGTGAACGATCTACGCAAGAAGGCAGACCCGCGAGCCATACGGCTAGCGCTGATGCGACACCATTACCGCAGTGGATTCGAGTGGTTCGATACCGACATCGACGAAGGCATAGCGATGCTTAATCGTCTGCTCGCCGCGGCTTCTGCCGATGCTGGGCCCGCCCCGGCGCCTTACGCGAAAAGAGTTCGCGATGCGCTCGACAACGACCTCGATGCACCACGAGCACTTGAGGCTCTTGCCGACCTTGCAGATGCAATCCTGTCTGGCGGTACGGACGCATCGGCGCCTATGGCATTGTCGGAACTTGCCGTGTTGCTTGGCGTGAGGCTCGATCGGCCCGTAGCCGTCGGGTCGGGTGCCCCAGAGTGAGCGACGTAACGGTCACGTTCCCAGACGGTTCAACGCGCTCGTATGCCACAGGCACGACGGCCTACGAGGTCGCCAAGGCTATCGGATCGAGGCTAGGAAAAGCCGCTGTCGCAGCCAAAGTTGCAGACACCTGGGCAGATCTCGACACGCCATTGTTGGCCGACACAGAATTAGCGATTATTACGCGCGACTCCGACGACGGCCGCGAAGTATTACGCCATGGCACCGCGCATGTGCTCGCTCAAGCGGTCACGAAGCTTTTCCCCGGAGCTAAGTACGCGATTGGACCGGCTATCGCCGATGGCTTCTATTACGACTTTGAACTAGCCGACGGTCGGACGTTCTCTGAGTCTGACCTAGAAGCCATTACATCTGAGATGGTCAAGATCATTAAGGCAGACCAGCGTTTCGAGCGTGAAGATCTCGGATTCGACGCCGGTCGCGAAGTCTTTGTCGAACAAAGATTCAAAGTCGAGATAATCGACAAAGTCTCAGGCGGCGCAGCCGATTCAGACGACGCTGCTGAAGTTTCGACGGACGGAGTCTCGATCTACCGCAACCGCGATGCAGATGGTCGAGTCTGCTTCACAGATCTCTGCCGTGGTCCCCATGTGCCTTCGACCTCGAAACTTGGCGCATTCAAGTTGTTGCGGGTCGCCGGCGCCTATTGGCGAGGCGACGAAAAAGGTCCGGTTCTCCAACGCATTTATGGAACGGCATGGGAAGACACGAAGGCTCTCGAGGCTCACCTTCTGCGCCTCGAAGAAGCGGAGCGCCGCGACCATCGGAAACTTGGCGTAGACCTCGACCTGTTTTCATTCCCAGACGAGATCGGTTCCGGTCTAGCTGTGTTTCACCCCAAGGGCGGCGTGATCCGCAGGGTCATGGAGGAGTACAGCCGGACACGCCACGCAGAGTCGGGCTATGAGTTCGTGTATTCGCCACACATAACGAAGCAAGATCTGTTCGAAACGAGCGGTCACCTGCAGTGGTTTGCCGACGGCATGTTCCCACCGATCGAAATCGATGGCGGCACCGACTACTACCTCAAGCCGATGAACTGCCCGTTTCATATTTTGATTTTCAAGTCGCGTAGCCGTAGCTATCGCGAACTGCCGCTGCGTCTCTTCGAGTTCGGCACGGTTTATCGCTACGAGAAATCGGGAGTGGTTCATGGTCTGACACGCGTTCGCGGAATGACCCAAGATGACGCGCACATATTTACGTCAAGAGAAAATATGGCCGCAGAGCTTGCCTCATTGCTCGACTTTGTTCTGACTCTTTTATGCGATTTTGGCCTCAGCGATTTCTACCTAGAGCTATCAACAAAGCCACCGGGCAAAGCTGTAGGTACCGACGAAGAATGGGACCAAGCCACAGAGGCGCTGCGTGAGGCCGCTGCGTCTAAGAACCTCGACCTCGTGATGGACGAAGGCGGTGGAGCGTTTTATGGCCCAAAGATTTCTGTTCAGGCTCGCGACGCGATCGGTCGCACTTGGCAGATGAGCACGATTCAGGTCGACTTTCAGTTGCCACAGCGATTCGACATCCATTACACGGGTGCTGATAACGAGCGCCACAGACCAATCATGATCCATCGGGCGTTATTTGGGAGCGTCGAGCGATTCTTCGGTGTGCTCGTTGAGCACTATGCGGGGGCCTTCCCGACTTGGCTTGCGCCAGTGCAAGTCGTCGTTTTGCCTGTAGCCGACCGCCACGACGATTACTCACACGAAATAGCAACCTCCTTGAAATCCCAGGGCGTGCGAATCGAAGTACACGATGGCCACGCCGGTGCGCTCGGTGCACGAATTCGCCGGTCGAAGCTTGACAAGGTTCCTTACATCCTGGTCGTAGGCGATGCAGATGTCGAGAACAACACGGTGGGCGTGAACGCTCGCGGCTCGGATCAGCCCCGGCGCGATGTCGCAATCTCGGACTTTGCCTCTGAGTTGCTCACCGAGATCCGAACACGCTCAACAGGTACTGCAGACGCATCGAGCGCCAACTAGTGCCACTCGAACGTCTCTGGGCAGGTTGGCGTACTCGGTACGTCGCTGAGATTGCAGGACGAGCAGCGGATTGTTTCCTTTGCGCGCTCCGCGAACTCGACGAACACAACGTCATTTCCGAGGAAACTCTTGTGCTCGAACGAACGTCGACGACCGTGACGGTATTGAACCTGTATCCGTACGGGTCTGGTCATGTACTCGTTGCGCCACTTCGCCACGAACCAGAAATCGACGCGCTGTCTGATGAAGAGGCCAACGACCTGATGGCCGCCATGCGCAGGACTACCCGTGCTGTGAAGGCTGCTTATCAAGTCGAGGGACTGAATATAGGTTTCAACATCGGTCGCTCCGGTGGCGCTGGCGTGCCGTCGCACTTGCACGGCCATGTACTCCCGAGATGGGTCGGCGACACCAACTTCATGACTTCGATCGCTGAGACTCGGGTAATGCCAGAGACGCTCGCTGTTAGTTGGAAGAAGCTTCACGACCACTGGCCTGTAGCTTGATAGCCAATATGAACGACGAGAATCCCAGTTTCGACGCGCTTCCAGCCGACCTAGACGTGACTCAACTCGTTGGTGTCTATGAGTTCCCAGATATCCAACGTCGTCGGATTGCTGGCAGCATTCTTCTCGCTACAGCGGTGGCTTCTGCACTGATGTACGCCGCCGGTCGTAACGCTGGGCTAGTGGCCGCAGCCGTTGCTGGTCTGGTACTCGGTGCATACCACTTTGTTGCCGCGTGGCCGCTGAAAATCGACCAGACCGATGCACTCGCTCTGGCGTCACGCAGCGCTGGCTTTGTTGTAGGACACTCGAGTGCACGAATCATGTTTCGCGGTCTGCGCAGCAAACCCGTATGGCAAGTATTGCTCTATTCGGCAGAGGAGCCGCCGCTAAAACGCGGATTAGTCGAACTCGATGCGGTCGAAGGAACAATTCTCGGCGAATACCAGGAAGACAATCCTGAGGACTGGTCGAAGTACAAGCTCGCTGAGTAACGCTCTTACGTCTACTCGTGCTGAGACAAAGCGACCTGGTCAGTGCCTGTCGTGTTGGTGTTCGGCGATAAGTGGAGCGAGTTTCTCCATCACTGGTGCTGGTACGGGGTCATAACGGTTGTGTGTCGCCGTGTACCGACCCCTACCTCCCGTCATCGAACGCAGATCTATCGAGTACCTCATCACTTCTGAGGTAGGCACGAATGCAATTATCTCAACGTCGCCCTCGGTGCCGGAGCTAGAGCCAAGGATTCGGCCGCGCTTTGAGTTGAGGTCGCCCATGACATCGCCTTGATACGCCGCAGGAATCGTGATCACGAGTTCGCTGATCGGTTCGAGGACGATCGCATGAGCTTTCGCTAAGGCTTCACGCAGCCCTGTGGACGCTGCGGTCTTGAACGCCATTTCTGAGCTATCTACAGGGTGATGTTTGCCGTCAAAGACTGTCACCTTGATGTCTATTACGGGGAACCCAAAAGCACCACCGTGAGCCACGGTGTCGGTCACGCCTTTTTCGACTGCTGGGATGAAGTTGCGGGGGATCACGCCACCGACAATCTGTTCGACGAACGCAACACCTTCGCCGCGCTCCTGCGGTTCCACTCTTAGCCAAGCGATAGCGAACTGGCCGTGCCCACCTGTTTGTTTCTTAACTTTGCCTTCGGCTTCGGCTGTGCCAGTAATTGTTTCGCGGTAGGCCACCCGTACTTCTTCTGTGTCGACTTCGACACCGAATTTGGTAGAAAGTTTCGACAGGCAAATAGCCAACTGCGTTTCGCCGGTGCCCCATATCAGCGTCTGGCGGGTCTCCTTATTGCGGTCGATCCGAATTACAGGGTCCTCTTCTTCTAGACGATGCAACGCCACGCTGAGTTTGTCTTCATCTTTCTTGTTGCGAGGCTTGATCGCGGTGGCCAACAGCGGTTGTGGCGTAACTAGTGGAACGACGGAAACTTCGCAGCCATTTTCTGAGAGCACATCGTTTGTACGTACATCGGTGAGCTTTGCGACGGCCGCGATGTCGCCAGGAGCGAGTTCTCGCATCACGATTTGTTCTTTTCCGCGCATCGTGAACAGCTGGTGTAGTCGCTCATCTTTTTGGTTGCGCGAGTTTGTGAGATGTGCATCGGTGACGAGCGACCCTTGTAAAACCTTAAAGAGGTTCACATGCCCGACGTACTGGTCGACAGTTGTCTTGAAAACATGCAACGCGACTGAGCCAGCCTCCGCGTGAGGCGCGGGGCCTTCTTCGCAGAGGAATCGAGCTAGCCGATCGAGCCCAACGAGATTGGTGGCCGAACCGCACAAAACGGGGAATACTGAGCCTGTGTCGATGCCTACAGCTAGCGCCTTTTCGAGGTCCGAAATATCGATCTTCTCTTCGTTCAGGTATCGCTCCATGAGAGCGTCATCCGCGACGACGATTCCTTCTATTAGTGCATCGTGGACCTCGTGTTCGTGTACTGCCAACGAATCGGGAATAGGGCCATCAGTACCTGCTGGAGATCCTGGTGTGTAGAAGACGGCATGATCGTCAAGTAATTCGACCACGCCGGTGAGGTCAGCGCTTTCGCCAATCGGTAGTTGCAGTGGCGCGACACCTTGGCCAAATTTTTCTTTTAGTTGCGCGATGGTTTGCGAATAGTTAGAGCGTTCCTTGTCGAGCTTGTTAATAAAAAAGGCCCGCGGTATTCCGCGGGCCACTGCGAGTTGCCACGCGACTTCCGTCTGGACTTCTACTCCTTCGACGGCACTCACAACAAATAGCGCAAGGTCAGCAGCAGCTAGCGCGGCTGCTACATCTCCAACAAAGTCGGCATAACCGGGAGCATCGAGAATGTTGAGCTTGTGGTCCCTGTACTCGAACTCAACTAACGCAAGGCTCACGGACAAGCCACGCTTTTGTTCTTCTGGTTCGAAGTCGCTGACAGTGGTGCCGTCTTCGACACGCCCGATTCGGTTCGTAGTGCCGGATGCGAACAGCAAAGCTTCTGCGAGGCTTGTCTTGCCTGCACCTTGATGCCCTACTAGGGCAACGTTGCGGATCTTGTCGGTCGGGAACGTGTTCAAGCGAAACCCCCAATGTCGATACCTAGTCGAATCATAACTAGATCGAATATTTCCCGCTAGGGGCAATAGCGAGCGTTGAAGTCGCAAGCCTCAGACTGAATATCGACAAAAACGCTCGCGATCGCGAGCAGTCAGTATGCTTACCGAAGTCTGAGATCCAGACGCTTGCGACCGTGGCTAGCCATGGACAAGAACCGCAGCAAGGGAGTGGCGATGCTCGACGGCAAGTTGCGGGCCGATGTTGAGCGCGGTCTCACCCCTCTCGGCAAGGCGCTGAGTCGGGTAGGGATTACGCCAGACGCACTCACTGTTTTTGGCTTGCTGTGTGCCATCGGGACTGCGCTCGCCGTCGGGTCGGGTCGGCTGTGGTGGGGCGTAGTCGGAATTGCGCTATCGGGTCTCGGCGACTTGCTCGATGGCAACATGGCGCGAAGCAGTGGTCGCAGCGGCCCTCGAGGCGAGTTTTTCGACAGCGTCGCCGATCGGGCATCTGACGCAATCGTGCTAGGTGGCATTGCGTGGTACGTAGCGGCGGATTCGGCTCACTTAGCGATTCTCGCGATGGCGGTCGCCTGTGTCTCGATGCTGATTAGCTACGAACGGGCTAAGGCAGAATCACTAGGAATTGTGGCCCGAGGCGGACTTATGGAACGTGCTGAGCGATACCTAGCTCTCGGGATCGGCATGGCATTCGATGTTCTTGTGCCTGTCTTGTGGGTCATGCTTGCTCTTTGTGCCATAACTGCAGTCCACCGTTTCGGTAAAGTCTGGGTAGCAGCCGGACGGCCGGAGGCCCCCGAGGTAGACGACCAAGCCTCTGCCGGCAAGGCCTCGATGCGTGGCCTCGATGCTGTGACACTAAGAGACTGGTGGGAATCGCACGGCCCGTCGGCGCGCACTCGAGCCAACAAACCACCTTCTACAGAACGCCACCACCCGATGCGCCGCCGCGCTCGTACTTAAGACTTGGCGTTTCTTGTGGCCGACCGGGCTGGCCTAGCTAGTTATCTCACCTATCGCGCAGGATCACTGATCGCGCAGTTCGTTCCGCCGATAGTTGGCGAACCTTTCGCTCGTGGTCTCGGGCGTGTGGCATCAGCCGGCATGCCTGAACGCCGTCGCATGGTCGCAAAACACATGGTGAGAGCATCTCGCGGAAAATTGCGGGGCCTAAATCTCGAGCGAGCCGTGACCGAAGTTTTTGATTCGTACGCTCGCTACTGGGTCGACATGTTCCGCCTGCCGAATGAGTGGAAAAGTTCTGTTCTCAGAAACTTCTCGGTAGAGGGCTATGAACATTTAGAGACGGCGTTAGCTAAGGGCCGGGGCGCCATCGTGGTGCTGCCGCACTTAGGCGGGTGGGAGTGGGGTGGCGCCTGGATCGCAGAAGCCAAAGGCGAGCACATAATGGTCGTCGTCGAGCGCGTCGAACCACCCGAGCTGTTCGAATGGTTCGTGCAAGCACGTTCGGCTATGGGTATGGAAGTTGTGGCGGTCGGAGACGATGTCGCGACAAAGGCAACTAAAGCACTCGGAGACAATCGAATTGTGTGCTTGGTCTCAGACAGGGACTTGGGCAGAGATGGAGTTCCTGTCGAATTCTTCGGCGAGATGACGACCTTGCCAGCGGGCCCAGCAACTTTGGCCTTGCGTGCAGGTGCAGCCCTAATCCCCGTAGCTGTCTATTTCGAGCGCGGCAGGCGTCACCATGGAGTCATTAAGGAACCCATAGATACGACGCGAGGGACTGGACGACTACGCGACGATGTCGCGCGAATTACTCAGGCAATGGCATATGAACTAGAAAAACTGATCGAGGTAGCTCCAGAGCAATGGCACCTGATGCAGCCCAACTGGCCATCGGATTTTGAGTGAGAGTTCTAATGGTTTCCCCGTACTCGCTCTCAAGGGTCGGGGGAGTGCAGGGTCAAGTTTTAGGGCTGTCGCGAGAGCTCAGACGCTTAGGCGTCGATGTTCGGGTCCTCGCTCCGTGCGATGGGCCGCCACCGGAGCCTGGTGTGATGTCAGTTGGTCCAAGCGTCGGTTGGGAAAGCAACGGATCGATTGCCCCGATAGCTGCCGATCCTGCGGCAGCGCGGCGCACGATAGATGCTCTTAAAGACACTCGACCCGAAGTTGTCCACCTGCACGAACCAGTAGTGCCTGGCCCAGCGCTTACGCTGCTGATCGGTTCTGAGCTACCGACCATCAGCACTCATCACATGTCTGGCGACATAGGCCGGGAGTGGATGCTGCCAGCATGTCGCTCTCAGATGCATCGCCTTGCTGCGAGGGTTGCTGTGTCAGAGTCGGCTCGTCGTACTGCAACCGAGGCTTTCGGTGGCGAATATCTCGTCTGGTGGAACGGCATCGACATAAGCGCCTCGAAATCTGTAACCCCAGCGCAATCGACGCGCAAGGCAGTGTTGTTCGTCGGACGACATGAGTCCCGAAAGGGACTGCGTGTCTTGCTCGAAGCGTGGGTGGGGATCGATCGCGATGCAGTCTTGTGGGTGGTCGGAGAGGGACCGGAGACCGCTGAACTAAAGAGGCTCGCTGTGTCGAATGTTGAGTGGCTCGGCAGAGTTACCGATTCGGAGCGCGATAGTCGACTCGCGGGCGCGTCGGTATGTTGCGCGCCAGCGCTCGGCGGCGAGTCCTTCGGCGTTGTGTTGTTGGAAGCGATGGCAGCACAGACTGTTGTAGTCGCATCCGGCATCGACGGTTATCGCAATGTCGCGACTGACGATCTAGACGCGATCTTGGTTCCGCCAGGGGACGTGCTGGCTCTTCGGTCGGCATTGCAACGTGTGCTCGATGATGACGCTCTTTGTGATCGTCTCGCAGTAGCCGGTGCCGCTCGGGCGAATGAGTTGTCGATGGCTCGATTAGCGCAGAATTATCTTGACTTGTACGAGAGCGTTGTTCGGTCGTGACTTTGCTGGCCAGCGCTATGGAAACCCAGGCACCTGCGCATACAATCTGCCCGTGCATCGTCTAAGGAGGCGCAAGTGGGACCACTGCTAGTCATTGGTGGCTTAATCGTTGTAATCGTTCTCGTATTCGTGGTTCTGTACAACGGGCTTGTCAAACAGCGAAATAACTGCGATAAGTCATGGGCTCAGATTGACGTGCAACTAAAGCGCCGTCACGACCTGATCCCGAACCTGGT